>ENA-OSJC01000907-OSJC01000907.1-marine-metagenome-genome-assembly--contig:-NODE-907-length-26643-cov-6.828616_pt1 | contig 26643 bp, 23 predicted proteins | sample MGYA00237885_ERZ534234 | MGnify/ENA primary metagenome ERZ534234 (study PRJEB26413, sample SAMN06343907) | marine metagenome | isolation source: coastal waters | place: Atlantic Ocean: West Antarctic... | reverse complement strand
TTCTTCTTGCCAGATTTTTTCTTAACTACTTTTTTCTTTTTATTTTTTTTATTTTTAGCATTTGCTTTTTTCTTCTTGCCAGATTTTTTCTTAACTACTTTTTTCTTTTTATTTTTTTTATTTTTAGCATTTGCTTTTTTCTTTTCAGCTTTTTTCTTATCTGCTTTTGCTTTTTTCTTTTCTTTTCTCTCTTGTTTTATTGCAACTTTCTTTTCTTTATCTTTTTGAATATTTTCTCTAATAACAGCTTTAATTACCTCTTTTTCAAGACCTAAAGCTTTGAGCTCTTTCTTCAATGTTTTTCTCAATTCTTTCCTCTCTGACTTTGTTTCACCAGGAGAAAGCTTTGCCACTTTTAAAGATTTCATTTTTTTATTGAATTTTTTAAGTTGGTTTTTTGTAATTTTTTTTGCTTGTCCTGGGGCTTTACCTTTAGTCATTGAGGCCACGCTATAAGGATTATCTAATAAAGTTTGGCCTAAACTATTTCCAATCAACACAGCTCCTGGTCTCATACCTAATGTGTTATTTTTTCCTGGACCTATTAATAAAGTGTCAGTTTTACCCTGTGATACTATTGTTTGAAATTCTGTTCCTCTTGACCCTAATGTTCCCTCAGGAACTTCAACAGTAAGATTGTCTGGATTTTTTTTGCTAATTAATCCTGAAATTACTTTTAAGCTTCCTTGTTTTACTTTTGCTACTATTTTGCCTTCGTTAGTTGCTGGATCGTAGACAAATGTATCCATCACTACCTCAGAATCTTCACCTACTGTAAAGGTAGATTGATCTAATAATAAAATTTGAGTTCCAGAATCAGCACCAGCAAAAATTGTTTCATTTAAATAAATTTTATCTCCTGGTTTTAATTCTCTAGTCTCAGTTTTAATCACACCAGATGTAGCACCAACTATTCCAACAAGTTGTTTTTCGATACTTAATGTTTCTGCTGCATTAACACCGTTAAAGAGCAAAATACAAATAGACGATATTAATGCTAATAATTTTTTCACATCAAAAATCTATCAAACTTAATGGTAAATAAACCCTACTTTACCCTCAAAACGGGTTTTATTGTTATTCAAGATCGCTAGCTATTTATGATAATTTAAATATTTTTTAATTAAGCCTTAAAGATTTAGAAAAACTTAAAGAAAAGGAATCTGTTATATAATCGTAATTTACCATATTTGCTTCAGAGATTACTTTTTCATAAGATAAATTTATAAATAAAGATCTATTAGGATCTAATGTAGGGAAAATATCACCAATAGCTTTTGTTAACATTATATCAGTTGTATTGGTATAATCTGATCTTGCCATATCTGAAACTACAGATGTATCTGCAACTTTATAATCATTAAAACTAAATGCATTTCCAACTGAAATGTATGCCCATGGAAACGCAAAATTTAAACTAAGTCCTAAATCATAATTTTCATAATCATTTCCTGCAGCAACTACAGCAGTGCTATTACCATATCCTAAGCTAAGGGAAGTTGTAATTATTTGATTAACAATAAAATCATGTCCTAAACTAATTCCATGACTAATTGAATTTGTTTCATTTGCTGTGGTATCTGATGAATTATGATTTCCTTTTGAGTCTGATAAAGAATAACCATAACTAATTGAATTTCTTTCTCCAACAGTAAAAAATCCTCCCACACCTCCCATAACTGAAAAACTATCAGCATCAGTTTGATAATCACTTTTGCTTAACATAAAATAAGGGCTAAGAGACTGATTTCCCAAAACTGTATCAAGAGCTAAAGTTAAACCATAACTTTGATAATCATCATCTCTCTCTTCATGTTGTTGTGAAGTTGTATTTGCAAGGTTAATTAAAAAAGACGACTCTTCTCCAATAGGTCTTGAAGCTGATAATCCAAAACTACCAGCTAACGTCCTATCATATTTTGCGGAATTAAATCCAATTCTATCATCTGAAGAACTTTTGGTTCTTGTTTTTGAAACACTGTTTACATTATCAGTATAAACTGCACCCGTAGAAATATCTGCTGTCAATGTCCATAGACTAGGCTCTCTATCTTTTAATTCTTCTTCAAATTCTTGTAATGTTTCTAAATCTTCAGAAGCTAGATTTCTATTTAATTTCATTTCTTCAATAATTGTGGTTGCTTTTTCTGGAGAGTCAATTTGAACTAAAATAGATAACAAGTATAATTTTATCTCTACATTATCTGGATAGATCATGTTTAATCTTTCAAGAGTAGAAATAGTTTGTTTAAAATTGCCCACTTTTCCTTGTTGTTGTGCATATTTTAAATTTAAATCTAAATCTTTAGGGTCTTGTAAGATTTGCATATAAGTAATATTTTTTTCAGACGCATATGATTGATGAGAATTAAAGAAAACAAAGCTTAAAACAAAAAATAGGCTTAAAAAAAGTATTCTAGTAAATTTTTTTTTAATCATATGGTGCGTACTATAGTTAAGTTACGTTGATAAATTATCACGTATCAATTCATTTTAAAATTTATCAATCGCTCAAAATGAGCCCTTTTAATTAAGAAGAGCTCAATATCTCTATATTTCTTAAACAATTTATATATTATCTGTGAATACTCATTGGATCAAAATAACAATCCATATGCTCTATAGTTTCAAAAAAAATTTCATTTAACTCACTAGAATGTACTGTTGGACAAATTTTTTCTACATTTAATTCATTGGTATAATCTTTTTTAAATTTTTTCATTACTGAGGAGCCAGCATAAGATGCTGAAGCTTGTAAAATACTTCCAGATTTTACTAGAGTTAAGCTTGGCCCAACTGCTGCAGAAAATGGACCACAACTATTTAATAATGGCATCAGCAATAATATAAGAATAATTTTTTTCACGATATTTATTTATACAAGAATATTTAATTTAAAACTATAAATCTAACCATTATGGGTGGTTAGCTAATTTTTTAACAATCCTCACCTCTGGTAAAATTACCGTTACGACTAAGTGTTAATTGGCAAGGATCATCATTACCTGTAATTTCATCAGCAATTATAATAAAATTAGATATGCCTGTGTCTGCAATGCAAATTTCATAACCCATCTCTTTAGGAATTTGATCCCCTCCACCAAATAAGGTTGTTTCAATACCATTTGATGTTAATGAGGTTGGCGTGCAGCTACTGTCAGCTTGAGTGTAATAACTTCCACTATTTGAATACTCTTCTGTTTGAGCTAGAGAAATTTGTAGCATCACATTATGTGCAGACTTTTGTTTAGCACTTGAAACATATCCACTGTAACTAACAACTCCAACAGCAGATAAAATTCCAATAATCGCTACAACAACTAAGAGCTCTACTAGTGAAAAACCTTTAGAGCTCCTAATTGTCATAATTTAATTATTTATAGAATTAATTTCCTACTTCTATATTATTTGAAACAGTGTCACCTGCAGTTGTGCAATCTGTATCCGGATCTGAACCATCTGCTTGATCATCAAAACATGTTTCTACTTTGATTGTTGATCCAGAAGGGTTACTTATTCTCACATAACCTCTGTCAGCATTTGTATTTGCTGTTCCGGTATTTGTAATTGCAACTTGCGTAGGTGCAAATGGATTTTTAAAATCTGCAAGTGCAGCTACTGCAGCTGTAATCACATCACCAGCATTTCTGCCTTCGCACTCTAAAAATTGAGTTGCACTTACAACAAAAGCTTTTGACTCTCCAATATTACATTTTTGATCTTCAGCAGCAATATACTTAACTACTGATGCATGATTTGATTTAGCAGCATTTTTTTTTGCACTTTCAGTGTAACCTGTGTACGCAACAGTTCCTACAGCTGCCAGAATTCCTATAATTGCTACAACAACTAGCAATTCAATAAGTGTAAAACCTTTATTATTTTTCATAATTTCCTCTTTTATTAATTAGTTATGATTAAAATTTATAATAATTCCTTGTGAAGTAAACTAAGAATACGTTTATTATCAACGATAATTAAACATAGCTGCTCAAAGTGGGTTTTCTTGTTACTTAATTTTGTTAATAACGTTATAAATAAAAAAAATATGAAATTTAAAGTTATCGAAAATGAAAATGTAAGTACTGTTTTTCTTAATGGAGAAATAGATATGGATATTGCAGATGATGTAAGAGAAATTGTTTTTCCTTTAATTGATTCTGGCAAAGAAGTTCATTTAAATTTAAAAGATGTGCAATACATGGACTCGTCTGGTATATCAGTAATTATAGAGAGCAATCAAAGAGCTCGAGAGAAAAATACTAAAGTTGAACTTAAAGAAGTTAGTCAACCTGTTGAAAAAGTTTTAGCAATGGCAAGGAAGTTTCTATGACATACAAAATTACAGAAGAAGATAATATAAGTACCATATTTTTAGATGGTGAAATAGATATGGATAAAACAGAAGAGGTTAAGGAAGTTATCTTTCCAATAATTGACTCTGGTAAAGATGTTGCTTTAAATCTAAGTAACGTTCAATACATGGACTCTTCAGGTATTTCAGTTTTAATAGAAAGTCATCAAAAAGCCCTAGAGAAGGGAACGAAGGTTATTATTAAAGATGTGAGTAAATCAGTTTTAAAAGTAATCATGATGGCAAAGTTAGAACAAATATTAAATTTAGAATAAATTTTATAGTAAGAATAGCTATGACTGATTTAAATCATATTGAAAAAAAAGCCTTCCTGGTAAAATCCTCTAGTTTAAAAGATGTCCGAACTTTTTGTAGAGAAGTATTTGAAAAACTCAATATAGAACAGAATTTAAAAGATGAATTAGTTTTAGCAATAGCTGAAGCAGCACAAAATATTGTTAAGCACGCTTACAAAGATAAGCCTGATGTTAACGAAATAATGGTTGTTGAAATTAGTTTAGTTAACAAAGAAATGAAAATTGCTTTTTATGATATGGGTACTCCTGTAGATCCTAAAAAAGTAAAACATCGAGAAATTGATAATGTAAAACCAGGTGGACTAGGAACTTTCTTTATGCAAGAAATAATGGATGCAGTTGAGTTTAAAGAAGGAAAAAAACCTTGGATAAACCATTTAGTTTTAACTAAACAATTATAAATTAGCCAATTAAAGCACCCACGTTAAATATTGGAGAATACATGGCTATCATTAGACCACCAATCATTATTCCCATAAAAACAATCATGATAGGCTCAATTAAAGTAGACATGTTATCTACTGAGGTATCAAATTCTTCTTCATAATAAGCAGATACTGAATTAAACATTTCATCTAATTGACCAGTTTGTTCACCAACAGAAATTAATTGACTAAAAGTTGGAGGGAATAATGGTTCTTTTAAAAAAAGCTTAGTTAATGTATCACCAGAGAAAACACCTTTTTTTACATTCTCAAGTGCCTCGCTAACAACATCATTATTACTAACTGATTTTGCAATTTCTAAACTTTCTAATAAATTAACACCCGCTGCACTTAAATTACCCATAATTAATGAAATTCTTGCTAGTAGAGATTTTAAAATCATATCTCCAAAAATTGGTAATTTTAAAATTTGTTTATGCCATTTATAACGAATTGCAGCATTTCTTTTTACGATAAATTTAAACCCAAAATATCCTCCTAATCCTCCAAAAAAAATTAACTTTCCACCTGTACCACTTAAAAAATCACTCATTGCCATAATTGTTGCTGTTGCAGCTGGTAATTCTAGGCCCATCCCATCATACATTTTTGCAAATACTGGAACTACTTTAATCAACATAAAAGCACTTACTGTAATCGCTACTGTAAACATGATAGCTGGATACATTAAAGCGCCTTTAATTTTTTTCTTAATCTTTTCTTTTTTCTCTAATGACTCTACTATTTTAAGTAAGAACACATCTAGCTTACCACTTGCTTCACCAGCCTTTATCAAGTTTACATAAACGTTATCAAAATATTGAGGGTATTTTTCAAAACATCTTGATAGGTTTACACCTCCCTCCAAACTCTTTCTGATATCTTCAATTATTTCCTTAATAGCAGGACTTTCTAATTGGTCTCTCAACATTATTAAGACCTGTAAAATTGGCAAACCTGCCTTAACCATCGTTGCAAATTGTTTTGAGAATATAAGAATTTCTTGTACTTTAACTTTTTTTTTCCCGAAGATAGAGGATCCACTTGATTTCTTTTTTATACCCTCTTTTTTTTTCTTAGACTTGTTTATATTGGTGATTATTATTTTTTTTTCTTTTAATAGATGAGAAGCCTCATCAAGATTTATTGCCTCAATGTCTCCTTCTATATACTTACCTTCAGATATTCCTTTGTAAGTAAAAGCTTCCATTTTTATTCGCCTGAAAGAACTCTCTCATATTCTCTAAAATTAAGTTCACCGGATGCAATCATTCTTCTACCCATATCTTGCATCGTTCTAAATCCTTCTTTAATGGCTATTTCTCTTAATTCAGGAGTGGTTGCTTCGTTTAAAATAGCTTCTTTGATTGGTTTTGATACCACTAAAATTTCATAAATACCTTGTCGACCTTTGTAACCGGTGTCGCTACATTTTTCACAACCCTTACCTTTTATAGCTTTAACTTTAGATGCCTCTTCTTCACTAAAACCTAAATCTTTAAGAACTTTAGGATTAACATCATCATCTTGTACTCTACAATCTTTACAATTTTTTCTAGCTAGTCTTTGAGCTACAACAAGTCGGCAGGCAGCACTTATTAAATAATCGGGTGTACCCATGTTTTGTAATCTAGTAATAGTACTTGGAGCATCATTAGTGTGTAACGTACTAAACACTAAGTGACCTGTAAGAGCAGCTTTTAAGCCTATATCAACTGTTTCTTTATCTCTCATCTCACCAACTAGAATAATTTCTGGGTCTTGTCTTAAGAAAGATCTTAAGGCTTTAGCAAAAGTAAAACCAATATCATCTTTAATTTGTACTTGTCCTACACCTTCTAATTCATATTCCACAGGATCTTCGGCTGTTAAAATATTTAAATGAGGACGACTTACTTCTTTTAAAATACTATATAATGTTGTCGACTTACCTGATCCTGTTGGCCCTGTTACCAAAATTAATCCCTGACTACTGTGAATTCCTTTTCTTAAACTTTCTAAATCTTGCTTTTCAAAATTTAATTGCTCAAGAGTGATATCCCCTGCGTCCTTATTAAGAATACGCATTACAATTCTCTCATTATTTGCTGTAGGTAATATTGACAAACGTAGATCAACTACTTTGTTACCAATTTTAAAATTAATGGCTCCATCTTGTGGCAATCTTCTTTCAGCAATATCTAGTTTGCCCATAATTTTAAATCGAGTAACCACTGCCCCGTAGTTATCATGTAAAAACTGCCTATAAGTTTCTTGCTCATGAAGCATACCATCTAGTCGATATCTTACTCTTGAATTGAATCTGTAAGGCTCAATATGAATATCACTCACACCCATTTTTATTGCATCAGCTATAACTGCTGTACTAAATTTGATTACCTCTGACTCGTTTTCAATTGCTTCAATATCTTCTTCTAGTGCATTTTCTAAAACCTCTCCTGCATCTCCTAAATCTGTTTCAAAAGTTTTAGTTTTTTTTCTATTATCACTACGTATTGATGCAATTGTTACTTCATCTGCTTCATTTGATAATCTTTCGATATATTCAGAGATATCAGTTATTTTTGCAGCATGTAATTCAATGTCTTTTTTTGTGATAGCTTTTAGATTTCGCATCAATCCCAGTTTTGAACTATCTGGAATTGCCATGTGCAAAATTTTTCCATCAATTTTAAATGGTGCTACAAAATTTATCTTTATATAGTTTGATGGTAAAACTGTTTTTAATTCATCTGTAATTTTAACTGTCTTTAAATCAATTGTTTCTAAATTTTGTTCTTTAATTAATAAATCAATTATTTTTTTTTCATCAGTGAGTTTTAACTCAAATATTGCATCAATTTGAGACTTATTGTTTTCAGTACTTATTTTTTTAATATTTATTAAATCTTTTCCTGAAATAATGTCATTATCAATCAAGACATTAACTAAATTAATTTCACTTTCTCTACTAATTTTTAACATTATAAAACCCTTGGAGCGATAAATACTAGCAACTCAGTCATTGTGTCAGAATTTGATTTTCCACTCAATACTTTTCCTAGAACGGGTATTTTTTTCGTTCCCGGTACACCCTCTCTATTATTCGCTATATTATTTTTTTTGATACCACCAATTACAACTATATCGCCATCCGCAACTAATAGTTTGGTGTTTATCTCCATTTTATTCACACCTGGTGTTCCTGGAGATGATCTATTTGGAGTGTCGTTATTTACCTGGATTGAAAGCATTACGTTTCCATCACCTATAATATTTGGTGTTACTATTAGTTTTAATGATGCATCAACTGCTTTATCTTCTCCATCTCCACCGTCAATATAAATTGTTTCACCTTGATTAATACTTGCTTGATGATTATCTAATGTGAATAATTTTGGGTTAGATACTGTCTTTGACAAACCTTGAGACTCTAAATAATCAAGTTCAAGCTTTAAAACAGCTGAACCTGTTTTTCTCAATATTCCAATTCCACTTGTTGCAGCAGCAGAGCCAAAGTTTACTAAATTATCTGTTCCAGCACCACTTGTAAAAGCTCCTGTTGAATCTGATAATGCAGCCCCTGTTCCATCCGCAGCTCCTACGCTACTTCCACCTTGCGTACCACCAACTCTTACACCCTTTCTTGTATAAGCAGCTCCAAGTCTTTTTCCTAAATTTTGTGCAAAAGTTGAAGTTGCCTCAACTATAAAAGCTTCTATTAAAACTTGTTGAGTTCTCTTATCAATTTCTCGAATTACTTTATCAACTATATCTAAATCTTTTTCTTTACCTCTAACAATAATTGATCTTGTAGTTGTTTCTTCGGTTACTTGTATTGGTATATAATTTCCACTAGTTCCAACAGTTGTAAATAATTCTGTGATTGTTGCTTTAGCTTCTGCAGGAGTTATATAATAAAGTCTAAAAATTTCTGAAATAATTGGTTCAACAGAATCTTCTAATTCAACTTTCTTCTTAACCGCCGATGCTCTAGCTGATTTATAACCTTCCTGTGAAGTTAAATTAGCAGGAGTTGAAATTCTAATAATATTACTTGCTACATCTATATCTGCTGCATAACCTTTTAAATCTAATAATGCATTAAATGCTTTATCCCAAGGCACGTTATCTAATTCTGCAGTTATTGCTCCTGCAACATCTTCACTTACTAAAATATTAATTTCCCCAATTTCAGACATTAATTTCATTGCTTCTTTGAAATCTAAAGCTTGAAATCTAAAAGAAACATTTTGTTTTAAAGATTGGAATTCATCTGAAATTAATAAATAATTCCTCTCTTTAACAGATGATATCTGTTTTCTTTTTTTTAGCTTAACAACATCACCTTCAACAGGAGTTGGTCCCATCTCCACACTTTTATCTACTTCTTTTTGTCCAAGTTTTTTAATATCAGTTTTTATTAGTGGGGTATCGTGTTTAAAAGATCCACTCTTTTTAGTAAGCTGCTTTGCACAACCTGTAAGAAAAATTAATAATAAGGGTAAAATTAATAATGATATATTTTTTTTAAATTTCATGATTATTTAGTACTTTCTGTAATTTGGTTTTTAAAATTTATCACTAAAAAGGAATTTCCATTTTTTTCAAATACTGCCTCATCATCAGTCACTCCAATGAATTTCACCCCTGGGCTTAATTCCTCGAACAAACTTAAAGTAGTCACATCTCCACTTGAATTAATTAATGATACAAATCCATCATCATTTCCAGAAGTCATTAATCCTACTAATTTAAACTTATATAAACTCATTTCATTTTTAGCTTCCTCTGAGCCATTTGCTATAATTGTGTTTCCGCCACTTAAAGAGCTATCTCCAGCAAAAGGATCATTTAGTGGCAGTGGTTCCTCATCACTAATCTCTGAGGAAATATTTTTTTGTGAATTTGCTTGTTTTTCTTTAATCTTTTTATTTATCTCTTTTGCTTTTTCGATAATATTTTGCTCTTTATCATGACTATCTGCCATAGAAACCTTAGATAACAATATAAAGAATACGGAAATAATAATTATTTTAAAAAAATTCATCTGGTAACCCCACTATAGTTAATGTTCCTTTTACTTTTATCGCTCCAGATGTATTGCCTTTTACCACCTGAATTGATTCTTTGTCAAAATTTAACATCTTGTTAGAAAGCGACAGAGATCTCTTAAATTTAATATAGCCTAAAAAATTACCATCAATTTCAAAATCAACAGGGATCAAGTAGTAGGCAATATTTTTAATATTTTTAACTTGAGTCTTTTTCTTTTTCTTTACTTTTTTACCATCTGCTTTAGCCAAAGCTTGTGCTTTTAAAACTTCTTTAATTTCTTTTTTTTCTATACTTGTAATCACTAAATCATTTTGTCCAGCATATTCACTTAATGTCTGTAAAAGGCCTTCTACTTCAGATTTGGAATGAAATAATTTAGAATATTTTTCGTATTCAGGTTTAAGTTTTTTAATTTTTGCCTTCATCGAATAAATATCACTAGTAAACTGTTCAGTTTCTTGTTTTTTTAAATTCATATCATTCAATTTAGCTTTTCTAGAATTAGCCATTGGGTTTAAAATTGCATAATAAATTATTAAGAAAAAAATAATTGCACCAGTAATTATTGCTATTTTTATAAGAGTTTTTTTATCAGCAAGTTTTAAAATCTGATCTTTAATATCAGACATATTAATATTTTTTAAATCTATATCCATTGCTATATTCTACTTCTTTTAATTTTTACAAACACTCTAAAGCCTTTCATGGTAGCGCCTCCTGCTGAGGATTTTGGTAATCGCATTGATGATAAAGATGCTTGTTCAACCAATTTTTGTTTACTTAAATTTTCTATAAATCTTAATATATCTTGATCAGTTGCAGCCAATCCTTGAATGGTTAATCTGTCAGATCCATTAAACACAACTTGATCAAATTTTACTCTATTGGGAACACTTGAGGCTACTTGAGCTAGAATTCTATAAGTTAATTCTTTATTTGATTTAAGTGTTTTGCTTAATTTTAAAGATGTATTAATCACTTTAAATTCTTTTGAAACTATTTTTTTTTGTTTTATAATCTTGATATGATCTTTTTTTACAGCTTCATATTGTTTTAATTCATTGTTGTAAGAAATAATGTTCCAAAAAGATAAACCAAATAACGCAACATAAATTGCAACTACAGCAGCGGTAATTCCTTTGAAAGCAAAACCTGAAATTGCTTTCATCTTTTTTTGCTTCATCACATTTGATCTATCTGGAAGAAGATTTATATTTTTAACTGCAGTAACGAATTTATAATAGCCAAAGACATCAAGTTTTCTAAAAGCTAATCCAACAGAAGTTGATAGATAGGATCTATTTAACTTGTTATCTAAAATTTGCTGGTTTTGGCTTGGAATTTTTAGTCCTTCTGTAGGATCGAAAGTATTAAACCCAATATTCATTAAAGCTTTTCTAAAGCTTGCTAAATATTCATCTACATTTTTGATATCTGAAACAACTTTAATATTTCTGATTCTCTTTTCATATTTAGTCTCAAAATCTTGAATAGCTTGCTTAACTTGAGTAACATATCTTCTAACTAATCCCTCTTTCTCTTCATTATTTTGAGAATCTTGTAAAATTTTTCTATCTTGTCCCCTGATAAAAATATCAGTTATTATTGGATTATTATCATAGAGAATCATCAAATAATTTTCATCTAATCCGAATTCTAGAACGGCAGTTAAATTAGCATCTTCAGTTTTATTTGCTATTTGATTAACCTGGTCAACTGCTGATTTTAAAGCAAAACATTTAACATCAATGATTACAGGATTTAAACCTGCATTTTTAATTATTGAGGTATAACTATTTATATCTGTTAATTTTGATGCAACGAATAAAAGATCCATTGTATTTTCTTTAACATTTCTATTAATGACTTGATGAAAAATAGAATAATCTTCTAAACTATCTGTTAACTGAACTAAGTTTTCCCATAATGAATTAGTTTCGATTGCTTTATTTAATTCCTCATCTTTCATTAAAGGTGCCGTAACCACTCTTATGATTGCACTAGTTACTGGAATAGCAATTGCTGCATTGGGTGAGGTTATTTTATATTTTTGAACTGCTAACATTAATTCCTCTGAAAATTTATCTGCATTATCAATTGGTGTACTATCATCTGTAATGTCAACTGGGTGAATATGTAATTTTTCTAACACCCATTGATTAGCTTTGTTGCTTGAAACCTGAGCTATTCTTATTTCTTTATTTGAAAGTTCTACACCAATTATTTCTTCACCTTGCACACTAGATTTACCTAATTTAGATTTAAAGAAATTTTCTAGTTTTGATTTATAATTAGCAACTTTAGATTTATTAAAAGATGATTTATTTAAATTTTTTACAAAATCTGGTTTTTTAATTTTAATTTCTTTAATTTTTCCAAAAATATTTGATAATTTATTTTTTATTTGTTCTTGAGTAGTTGTTTGTTCTTGAGCCTGATTGTTAATTTGATTATTTGATAAAGTATCAGTTGGTGAAGATTCATTTGCTACTTGATTAATATTTTTAGTTAAATTATTTTCATTTTTTAATCTTTCACTTTCTTCATGGACATCATCAAACCATTTTTCTAAAATTTGTATTGCTTCATCTAAGTTTGCTGTACCTGAGGATGAAATTTTTTGTTTACCATTAATATAAAGCCTACCAACCCAATTTTTTGATTTGAGTTCACCTTTATATTTATCCTGCCTTACATAAATATGTAATCTACCTTCTTTTTTATGAATAACTTGATGAGATGACTTGTTATTTTCATTTTTTATTTCATCTGAAGTTTCTACAATTATTTTTTCTTCAATCTTTTGATTGTTAACTTCTTCACTTAAATCAGTTTGTTGATTTTCATATTGCTTTTCATTCGTAGTTTGATTACTTGAATCAACTATAGATTGATTTTTACTATCTGAATCAGTTTCTGTATTTTGGTTTTTATTTTCTTCGCTCTGAGGTTGATTACTTGAATCAACTTCTGATTGATTATTATTATCACTGTCAGATAATGTGTTATTTAAATTTTTTTTATCGTCTTCTTGGTCATTCATAATATTAAAATATATTTATTTAACTGAACTAGTGAATCTCTAACACCAAAAAGGGTAAACTCTTACACAAGATAATGATTATAGTGCTCAAAACGGGCAGTATTTAAAAAAAACCCAGTAAAATCAATTTTTCTATCTGCCTCGTAAAATATGTCGATAAATCTCTTTTTATAAAAATTTAGATTTACCTCTAACACAAATTATGATCATTTCTTGTATGATAGCTTCTGGGTAATTTAAATTATCTTAAAAAAGCTTAAAAAAGTCTTATGTATAAAAATTTTAGAAAATTTGTGGAACTTTTTAGAATCATTATAAATTGATAAATGTTAGTAAAATAAATTATATTAAAAAGATAAAATCAAAAAGTAATTTTTTTGTGTTAGAGATGTAATAATCTATTAACAGACCAAAAAAATCGTTTTTTTTGTGTTAGAGTTCTGATATCTTTCATAAATTGTAAATGAGCCAATAAAATCAACAAAAAAAGAAAACTAGCATCAAAAATCATTTTTTTTGTGTTAGAGTTGTGATAATTGATAAATAACATCAAAAACATATTTTTTTTGTGTTAGAGTTATGATTTTGGTTAGTAATTGCAAATAAACCAATAAAATCAACAATAATTGAAAAGTAAGATCAAAAATTAGTTTTTTTGTGTTAGAGAAGTGATATTTTTCAAAAATTACAAATAAGCCAATAAAATCAACGATAATTGAATAATTAATGGATTTAGGCTTTTTGTGTTAGAAACTTTGTGATTTGTGTTAGAAACTTTTTAATTAGTGCTAGAAACTTTTTGATTTTTTTATAGCTAGAACAAATATTGTAAAAATTTGCATAATTGTAATATTGCCCATTCCTAAAATGTAATATGGATATAATCTCACTTACTCAATTAAGAATTGATTAATTCGAATGGTAGTATTATTTTTTGATGACAATTTATAAATGAGATAATAAGACACTCAGGGGTTGAAATCAAATAAAGTCATTAAATATGCTTTATGACAAATTTTTTAAGCATTTTTTTGTGATTTCAACCTAAAATAGAACCATGAAGGCAAATATTGGATTGAACTATTCTTTTCTGCTCAAAATTACTCTTAGATTTATTTAGTTCTCTCTAAAAGAAGATAAATAAAAATATATTTTAAATAATAACTAATTTACTAATAATTATTAAGCATCAACTGCTACAATTGTTAAGTCATCCTTTTGTATACGACCAGATTTAATTATATCTTCAATAATCTTGTTTAATCTTTCGTGGTTTGGAATTTGTTGATACTTTTTAATATAACTTTTAAACCCATCTGCCTCTAGCATGTTTCCTTTGGCATCTCTTATTTCCGTAATGCCATCAGTGAAGATGTACATTGAACTATTTGAGAAACTAATTTTAGTTTCTTTAAATTTAAATTTAGGGGCTATGCCCAAAGGTGGTCCAGCTTCATCAAAACTAGAAAAATTTCCATCATTAGAATAAATTAGCGGAGGTTCGTGGCCAGCATTTGCTAAGGTTAATTCTTTTTTGTTACTATCATAAATTCCAATCAACATTGTTACAAACATTCCTCTTGAAGTGGTTTCACAGATCTCTGTATTTAAAATATCTAAAAGACCTGCTGCAGAAAAATTTGTTTTACTTAAACATCTATAGAGACTTGATGCTTTTGACATTAGTAATGAAGATTTAATTCCTTTACCCGATACATCCGCAACTCCAAATCCATAAACTCCATTAGATAATTCTGAAAAATTATAAAAGTCACCAGAAACAACTTTTGCAGGAATATTTATTCCAGCAATAGGAAAATTTTCTTTTATATTTTGAGATAGTAATGTTTTTTGAATTTCACCAACAATTTCTATTTCTTTTTCCATTCTATTTTTATCAATCAAGTCTTTTGCCATCTTCGCATTTCTAATTGCTAATGCAGCAGGGCCAGATAAAGTTTCTAAAAGTTTTCTATCGCTTTCTTCAAAAAGTTTTCTGTCTGTTTTTTTATTTAAGCAATGAATAACACCAATGCATTCATCTGAAACGATTAATGGAGAACATAAAACTGAATAAGTTGTAAAGTTTGTTTTATTATCTAAATCAAAATAGAACTCAGCAATTTCTCTTACATCTTTTCTAACATCACCAACTCTTATACATTCTTTCATGAGCGCTGCTTTTCCCATTACACCTTGTGTAATTGGAATTTCAAAGTCTTCTAAATATGCTTGGTGCTTTGATGCAATACATTGAAAATTTTGCTTATCATCATCTATTAAAAAAATGTTAGCAGCTTGAGCGTTTATTCTTTTAATAATTAACTCTAATGAGGTTTGTAATGTTTCTTTTAAATCAAGAGTTTTTGCAAACTCTTGGCTCATTTTTGTAACTAATTCTAAGTCTTTAATACTCGTATTATCAACCTTGATTGTTTCTGTTTTTTTAGCACCAAAGAACATGTTATTTATAAATTGATATTCATTAAATTTTTGATAGTTTTGAGGCTGATGGAACTCATTATTCATACTCCCAGCTTCTACTTGCACCTTACAGACGCAATGATGCTTGTACAATATTGCATTGATGGTTTCATAGAACTGTCCTCTAAAATTACCTTATAAGTCATGTTTTATCTTATAGCATTTATCTTTGGAAGTATATGGGGCAGCTTCAGTAACGTATGCATTCACAGAATTCCTGATGATATAAGTGTTGTCACAGGAAGATCACACTGTCCATCTTGTAAAACTCAAATTAAATGGCATGATAATATTCCATTGTTTTCTTATTTGTTTTTAAAAGCAAAATGCAGGAATTGTTCAACTAAAATTGATATTAAATATTTTTTAGTAGAATTTGTATCAGCAATAAGTTTTGTTGTAATTTTTCATTTCTTTGGAGTTTCGTTAACTACTCTTCTCTTTTTTGTTCTAAGCATCAGCTTTGTGATAATTTTTTTTATTGATTTTAAACATTTCATAATTCCAAATGAATTAACGTATCCTCTCATGATAATTGGCTTGTTAAAATCATTTGATCCAAATTTAAATACAACCTTGTTTCCAGATTTAGTAAACTCTTTAGTAGGAGGTTTTTTTGGTTACGCAATAATTTGGTTAATAATTTTTACTTATAAAAAAATTAGGAATAAAGAAGGAATGGGGTTGGGAGATGCAAAGTTATTGTCTGCAATTGGTTTTTGGTTTGGATGGACATCTATTCCTTTTATAATATTTTTTTCATCTATAGCGGCGCTGATAAGTGTAATTCCAGATTTAATTACGAATAAAAAAAAACTAACTTCGCAAATACCTTTTGGTCCATTTATAATTATTGGAACATTAATCTTTCTTTTTTCAAATGATTATATAAAAATATTTTTAAATTAGAGAATACAATTGAACAATAATAAAAAGCTAATTACTTAAATGAATATTTTTTTATATATAAACATTATAATTTCAGCTTTAAATATATTTATTTTAACTTACGCCTATTCATTAAATTTTTTTCCATCTAAATGGAGAAAAAAAGTTGCTCAAGATACTATTGTCGGTTTAACAATTATTTTTATAACCATGCTTAGTATGTTTTTATGGATTGGTTATTTTTATATTAAAATATTTTGGACTTAAAAAAAATAGTGTTCAAAGACTTTTGATTTAAAATCCTACGTCTCTCCAACCGCCCTTATTAGATAAAACTTCTCCCACTAATGCCAATATTGAAAAAAGTGTACTTTCATTTTGATTTGGTCCTGCAACGTTTGCAAATAATTTATCTCCAAATACTACCAACTCTGATAATACACCTTGTCTAACAAATAGACATTCACTTTCATTTAACTCACCACCTCCAACTAATTTGTGTGAATTATTTGTTCCACACTCATCATCTGCAGCACAGATATATGCATTTCCAATATTGCATGCATTGTCCCCTGGAGCTGGTTCGTATACTGGAAAATAAACTTGTCCTTTAAATAAAGTTGGAGGTGCAGAGACTTTTCTGTGAGAATTATTATCACCTTGCTGATCTAAATGAATTACCCAAGCACTTTCTATATCTGGACAACTAGTGCCGTCTATATCCCCCGTAACATCTATACAAGCATTAGCATTTTCAGAGAATTTGGTAGCTTCAAGATCAATAGATTTAGCATTATCTGCTCCTCGATGTGCTATTGATGCAAACGATTCATCATTAGATGAAGGAACTACAACTCCATTTAAATGCTTAAAATAAGGGTAATCAAAATCTCTAACACCATACAAAATGTTATCCATAAATCGTGATTTATCTCCTAGTCGATTAAAGTCTCCAGTTCCTCCAAATAACCAAAAATCTTTAGTTGATGCACCAACACCTGCATCCATTGAGAAAAATGAATATCTTTTGTTTGTAGTATTGGCGTCTAATCTAAATAATGTTGTTTGATCAAATAATTCAGCATCATTTATAGTGGAATCTGTTAAATTTATTTTTGTAATTTTTCCCTCTCTATCATTTATATAAACCATAGCTCCACGCCATGGAATTCCAAAGGCAGTGTCTGGGGTAATTACAAGTGGGGAAGTTGGTATAGCATTACTTATGTCACTACCATTAGGGGTATCTTTTGATTGCGATGAATCAATAATTGTAATTGGTCCACCGTTAGCTTCACTACCATAAATCTTTCCAGGATTTTCCAAGTCATCTAATTCAACTAAAAATAAAGCAGAGCCAGCACATCTATTATTACCCATTCCACCACCCATGATTGCCACATATTTATCATTTTCAATGTTAGTTTCCTCACCTGCAATATCAGAAGGCAGTCTTACAACTCTTGGTGTAGACCAGGTCTCAGCTAATCTACTGTAGTCAGGACCTGTAAATGTTGTTTGTGCTGTACAATTTGTTTGAACAGAAATGTTATGTGTTATTCTTGTTTCGTTTGAACTTCCCCCTGCATTAAAAATTTTGTCATCATTAAAAGTAATTACCAACCCATCGCTTCCCATTCTTGCTTCTGAAAATTTAACTGGTTCATGATCACCACCATTAACAACCTCTGTAACACTTATCATACTTGAATCAAATGGACTGTCTTCAGTACCAAGTATAATATCATTGAAAGTAAAAGTTCGTCCTATGTAACAAGACGAAGTTCCATTAGTTGTAAAATCTCCACTCGCATCAGTATTAGACTGGCACACTGCATTAGCATCCTGATTTGTAGTAGTGTCTGAGGCGCTACCTCCATCATCTGTAACGTAACCATTAAAATTTGTTTTTGCTTTTGTGGCTTCTCTTGAAGAACTTATACCAGCAGAACCTGAATAATATTCTTCTTCAAAAATCTCTCCTTTATAATCTGCAATGTAGACAACATTATTTATAGAGTCGTTATAAACAGTAAACATATGCAATGGTCCTAATCCACCTCCAATCTGATTTGTAATATCCAACACTGAGAAACCAGGCCCACCTCTTCCAAATGGAACAATTAATATAGTATGCCAACTTTTATCATTCTCTATATTACCATCACTAGTTAAGCCTTTCATAAATATATCATGTACAACTGGAGAGCCATCTACTCCAAATATCGCATTACTACCTCCTTTAGATCCATCAATGTTTCCATCAAGGCTAGAATTAATTATTGTAGGTAATTTTCCAATTAATAATGGAGGGAGAAACGCCCATTCTTCTCTTCCCGTTTCTGCATTAAATGCATGAAGTAATCCACTGTTCGAGCCTGCGTATAAAATATTTCTTCTATTTGCTTGATCATTTTTAAAGGCTTGATAATTATTAATTGATCTAAAATAAGCTTCTTGGTTGTTGTCTGTAAATTGAGTATTGCCATCTGGTGCACCAACTTCAATTAACTGGGAATGATATATATCACCAAGTACGTGATCTCTTAACTGAGTAGTGTCACAATCTCCATTATAATCAAAAAAATCTTGGCCAGCTATAAAGCGCAAAATACCCTTAAGTTCATCGTCTGTTGTATCATCTCCTGAACATGCTGAACTTGAAGTATGATAATTAGTAAGAACATAGCCCAATCTTTCCATTTCAGTTTCTAGAAATGTTGCACTTTCTTCTTTAAGATTATCCCAGCCTGATTCAATATAATCTTCTTCACCACCATCAAAAACTGTCCATATCTTTCGACCGTCAGAAGCATTAGGGTCAGCCGGTCCACCTGCTGATTGTATTTTTACCTGTTCTGCCGCATCCCAATTTCCTGGACTGTTTACATCATGATTAACTGTTCCATCAGCATTCAATGTTTTCCTTAAAATAGTTCCCTGCCACTCACCATATTGTTCATAAGCAAATTGTGCTTGATACAATGAGCCTCCTTCTTGAATAGTTGCTGTAATTGATGGGGCAGTAAATGCCAAACGTTCAGCTAAGATTTGTCTAATTTTTTGATTAAGTGTTGTTTGAAGTTCTAAAGGAGTACTAGCTACAATTGTGGGTTCACAGTCTGTGCCCCCAGCCGCATCACATGAACCAGCTACTGCCATTTCATCAAATAATATCTTACCATCTGACCGAATTCCATTTCCATAAGCAACGAATAAAGTTTTGACACCTTTTACTGTTCTTAATTCTATAAGTCGACCAGCAGTCCTTCCAATATCATTATTTGACTCTGTCCCTGACTTTACGACTAAACCATCACCTATAACAATTACATAATTCAACTGACAATCAGAGTTTGGGTCGTGAGGAGATCCATTACTAAAAAAATAATCACGAGCAATTTGTGAAAACGCTTCAGCATCTGTACCAAAGCTTGTTTCTAAACTATCAAGAACACCAAGAGTTTGACTGGCTCCTTCTGGACTAACTGCAATTCTTAAACAAGAATTATTTGTACATACTTGGCTTCTTTTTCTTCTTTCATTCCATCCACCAAAATATTCACAGCTTGTGCTATTTTTATTACAATGTACACCATTCTTACCTTTTTTTTCATTACCTAATTCACCAGCATTCCAATAACCGAAACCAAAATTTGCACCACTGGTTAACGTATTATCGGATAAAACCGCTTTAATTGCAGTTACTGCACCTTCTAATCTTGAGTCTAGCACTCCTCCATATTGAATTTGCCAAGCAGTATTTTTTTGTGCCTCAGTAAAACGGTTTTCAGTTAATTCATCAACACTACCATTGTGGCTAAATAAAATTTTTCCACCTGATACATTTAAGGCAGATATAACATCTGTTATTCTAATATCTGCAGCATCTAATGCTCCTGCAGTTTCGTCTTTGTTGCTACTTGTACTTTCTGTTCCCGCAGTAACTGTTGCTGCACATGTATCTGAGGTCCATTCTACTCTTTGAACTTTATAGTGCTTACCCGCAACATACATTAGATCATCACTGCTTGATATATCAAATTTATCAATTGCTACTACTTGGGTTCCAGTAGGTCTTGGAATTCCTTGACAAAGTCTGAATCGATCATCTTTAATTACTGGCACTCCATTAACTTCGATTGTTCGATAACCCTGTAAAGCGTTACCCTGAGAAATATACATGTCAGTTGAATCATTATTTAGTCTATAGCGTAATCCATCATATATTTTTCCAAATACATCGTTTCTGTTTTTTCCCTGTCCTTTTACTTTTGCACACTTTCCCTCACCTAAATTACAGGTTATTTGGTAACCGTGTTTATTAGCTCTGCCAAAGTCATCTCTGCCAAAGCCCGCTACAATAATATCTCCGGCCGCATTACTACTAACGTCAAAACCACGTAAATCAGAAGTACCATTATTAGTTATACTCGGATATATAGCAAGTCTACATCTATATTGTGAATCAAGAGCAAAAATTGTAGCCCTTCTAGCACCTGTCTGATTTTGACCTACGAATAAAAGATCTTCATTTATGATTTTAGTACCAAGACTAACTCCAGTTACGTATTTTACTCTGTGCAATTTTTTACTATCAGAAATTTTTACATTGGTAGCTGTACCACCATCCCATAAAGCATAGTCACAAGTCTGATCAGTAGTATTTCTAGGGTACCAATTACTTGTTGTATAAGTATCTCCATTATCCTTTGTCCCAGAAAATTTAACCCTCTCTCCTGAAGAATTAATCATATATAATCCTCCATCACTTGCATCATTTGATACTAAAACTCTGTTACCATCACCATTAATAGTTGCCGAATTAATTATAGGAAAACCATCTCCTATTGAATTATTCATACTAGCAGAGGTATCTAATAAAATTAAAATATTAGCTGCTACATCACCCGATCCAGAACCAGGGGGTAATGGTTTTGCATTTGTAAATTGATTAAAACTTAGAATTAAAATCAACAAGCCTAATATTTTATATAATTTTTTCATTAATTAAATTTTCTATTACATCATGATTTCTATTACACTGGGTCCATACAAATATTCCCTGAACTCAGGTTTAGAAATGGTTAACGTTTCAAAATTTCCTTTTCTATGACTAACTCGCCCATAGACTACTCTCTCACCAAAAGATGATAATATTACCCCCCCAATCCATCCTTCATCAATTTCTTCTTCAGTTGTATAGCCTAAATAAACTTTAGCAAAATCTAGAATTCTGCTATTTTTGGCTTCACCATATACACCTTCAATTTCAGTTCCAATAATTTTACCCTCTTTAACAAATACTTTTATATAAGTATTTTCTAATTCAGAATTTTCACACAGGCTAAGGCTGTCATATTCTTTAACTAAAGTATAAGTTTCACTACCTTCATAAGTTGGATCATCAAGAGAATCATATTTTTCGATAATATTTAAAATTGGAGTACCAATCTCTTCTTTTAAAAATTCACATGCAACACTAACGTTTGGTGCACTGAGATTTAGTAATAATAATGTTAAACTTATTTTGAGTACAGAGTTCATGTTTAATTTTTTAACAAATTGAGGGTATTAATAAATCTAAATATTTTACTTTATCCCCATTTTAGGTCTTAACCAGATAATATAACTAATGATTCTAGTGGTATTAAAATTTCAGGATCATTTATATCAGTAAGTGCTGATCCTTTTGGCATTAAAAATCCACACCCATATAATTTATATGCGTTTCCTTGTTGTTGGGCATTAGTTGATGTTTTTTTTAAACTAGTACCAGCACCCTTAAACGTTGATCTTCCAACATTGATGGCAAAAAATTCCCATCTATATCTTTTCATATGATCAATTTCTTTGTCAGTAGCACTCTTAGCAGTTAATATCGGTTCAATTAATTCTCCAAAATTCCAAAGAGTTTGATGAACAGCTACTAATGTGTTGCCTTCTTCATCTTTAAGTAAGTTTCTAAAACTATTAGAGCAAGGAGTGCTTGATACCTCAGTAATATTTGTCGGTATTCCTCTACCATTTGGCCAAGGACTGCTTGCGTCTGTATTCCTTACAACCCCACTACTACCTGCTAATTCTTCAGTACCAGAAGATGTTGATGTAGCAGGAACTACCCAAGGACCAATCATTTGATTGATTAAATATTTCTCAGCTTCAATCAAAGCATGTTCCGCCACATAAAATGTTTGTTGATATTCATCACTAGTATTATTGCTTTGATGGTCACTAGAAGCAATAACGATCAAACTACCTCCCATAAGAGACATCACTAATAAAAGTACAAGTGATAAAATAAGAGTAAAACCTTTTTGATTATTTTTATTCATTAAAAAATTCCATTATCAATAATATTTCTTGTATAAACTGTAACAACTACGCTATCCCTTAAATACCTATCTGAATATTTTCTAATTGCTCTTGAAAATCCACTTAACTGCCTTTCATTACCTGCTCTTGCTTCAAATCTAAAAAATTCATTTTCAGATCTAAATGCTAATCTAATATCTACAGATCTTACCTTATATAAATTTTGTCTGGTGCTATTATCAGATGGACTAGGGTCGGGTGAAAGCTTTCTTCCTTCTTGATCAAGAGCTATAAATTCCATATCTTCAACATAATCTCTAACTAGTTGTTCGTGGTAACATTCCGTACAATCACTAACCCATTCTCCTTCTGTTGGCCACGAAGCAGTCTCTGAACTTCTTTTTTGTATCCAACTTTTCTTAGATTTATAAACGGCATATCTTTGATTGGTGCCATCTGCATCTTTAGTGGGTGAGGCATAATAGGTTAATTTATATTTTTTATAGGGTTGAAGTTTGTCGTTTTGATTAAAATCTTCGAAGACAATATGAATTTTATCACAACACAAATCGCTATCAGTATCATTTTTAGTAACTGTTGAATCAGTGCCATCAATATTGTGACCTAGTTTATTTGCTTCAATAACTATTGGATCATGACTTTCTTTGATTGAAGAACCCCCAACAAATTCTAAGTAACTTTGCTCAGGATAACCTAATTCATTTGTTCCAAGATAATATTTAAATCCTGACATTCTAATATCTCGAATTAACAACTCTACTAAATCTCTTGATGATCTACTGATCTTTGCTTTATCAACAACTTGACTGTAACTATTATTAACAATTGAGTAAGTTGAGTACATTGCTGCCATCATTAGTGACGAAACAACAATTCCAATTAAAATTTCAACTAAAGTAAGCCCCACTATACTTTTTAAATATCTTTTTTTCATACTAATCTAATGAGTCACTATCCTCAGAGTCACTATCCTCAGAGTCGCTATCCTCAGAGCCGCCTGTGGTTGTTTTTATGTTGTAATCTGATTGAAAATATAAATATTTTCTTTTTTTCCCATTATTCAAAAGCATCTCAACTCTACTAATATAAATTGGATCAAAAACTAAATTATTTTTATATGCGCAATCATCCCATCGACATACTTCGAATGTTTCTAATTTTTTAGTTTCATTATTGCTTTTGCATTTCAAAAATCTATTTTTATTAAATATCGCATCCCATTTTGCTTCTTTGTTGCTTGGGGCATCAATATTTTGAGCTTCATAAATATTATCAGTATTAGTGTCATCTGAATTAGTGTCATCTGAATTAGTGTCATCTGAATTAGTGTCATCTGAATCAGTTAATATATTTTCACAATCCAATGTTGCTTCCCAGCCATTTTTAAACACAATATTTGAATTATCAGATTTAACTCCATACAGAGAATCTCTACTACTAATGACATCTTCAGCTATCATTTCGGCTAAATAGTTTGCTTTTGTTCTGTCTCCAGAATTATCAATAGATTGTACTGAAAAATTTGTCATTTGCAGAATTGCTATAAAACCAATTCCAACAATAGCGGTTGATACCAATGCTTCTAATATGGATAAACCAGAAATTTTAGATTTATTTTTTTTCATATTATTGCTCAATCCATTCTGAATCTCTTTTATTCCATTTCTCAAGTTTAATATTTCCAAATCTTGACCACTCTATAACATATAAATGATCATGTTCTGTTGTCGGTTCACCTGTACTGTTATCTATATCACACAGGAATCTTGTTCTAGATCTATTACAAATAAATAAATAACTATCTACACTTACATCACCGCCTGATGATGAAACCAATTTACCGTTACCACTGTACCATTGGTCATTTTTACCAAAACAAACTGCTCCTTTATCTTCACGCCATGTAGTTGCAACATTATCTAAAGTTATCTGTCTTACTTCTATTTTATCTAAATCAATTATTTGATCTCTATCTGGGTCTGGATCTTCATCCCAGTATGCTTGATCAACATTGTTACATCGTTCATTTGGTTTCACCCACCAGTCACTTTCTCCATTATTAAGAAGTGTAGCAAGTGTTTTTGGTTTCATTCCTTTTGAGGTTACAATTAACCCATCATCTCCACTTACTAATAATTCACCTTCTTCCACATCTACTTGGACAAATGCATATTGACCTCTTTGAACTTGTGCGTTTATTCCCTCGATTAAAGATTTTATTTCAACTACATCACTTCTAGTTTCCCTATCTTTTTGCCAATCTGAAAAATTTGGATATGCAACAGCGGAGAGGACGCCAATAATTGCTATGACAATAAGTAATTCAAGGACGTTAAATCCTTTAATCTTCTCGTCCCGCACTCGCATCTATCTTACCTGCCTTAACTAATTCTTCTAATGATTTAGTCATAGTGATCATACCATCTCTCACAGAAGTTTGCATGATGCTAGGTATTTGATGAATTTTAGCTTCTCTAATTAAGTTTTGAATTGGAGGTGTGCACTTCATCACTTCAAACGCTGCACAACGGCCTTGACCATCTTTAGTTTTAAGAAGTCTTTGAGTAACCACCATCTTTAAAGAAGATGATATCTGTGCTCTTATTTGAGCTTGTTGCTCAGGTGGAAAAACGTCGATAATTCTATTTATTGTATTAGGAGCACCACTAGTGTGAAGCGTTCCAAAAACTAAGTGTCCTGTTTCAGCAGCAGTCAGTGCAAGAGAAACAGTTTCCAAGTCTCTCATCTCACCAACTAGAATTACATCTGGATCTTCTCTAAGTGCTGCTTTTAATGCACTAGAAAATGTTTTGGTTTGCTTGCCTACTTCTCTATGAGACACGATACTTTTTAAATCTTTATGAATAAATTCAACTGGATCTTCAACTGTAATAATATTTGCAGTTTTGGTCTTATTAATTTCATTTATAATAGCTGCAAGTGTTGTTGACTTACCAGAACCCGTAGGTCCAGTTATTAAAACTAGCCCTTTATGCATGTCGACAATATCGTAAAGAACTTGTGGTAAATCAAATTGATCCATTTCAGGAATTACACTCTCCACTCTTCTTAATACAGCGGCTGTTCCTTGAATAGTTTTGTAAAAATTAGCTCTAAATCTTAACCCACTTAATGTAACTGATGAATCTAGTTCATGAGTTTCACGAAACTTATTCATTTCAGTTTCATTACAATTGGTAGATAACAAATCTTGCAGATCTTGTTCTTTGACAACTACTTCTGGAATTTTATGTATTTCTCCAGTTTGTCTAAATGCTAATGGCCAACCACTTCTAATATGAAAATCTGAAATTTTTTTATTATTTTTTGCTAATTCCTCTAATTTTTCAAACATCTTAAATTTCTATATACAAATATTAATAGAAACAATGTTTACTTAGTTTTGTGTGCCCAAAACGAGTTATTTTTTATATTTATAGGTCGTTACGTACTCAAAATAGATACTAGTAAAAAGCTTTGATTTAATTACAGAACTTTCCAATCTGTTTCAAAGGTAACATAGTTAACCTGAATACATCGTCTTTCTTTAACTATTTTCTTCTTTTCCATACCATGCCAAGTATTTGGACCACTAGTAAACATATATCCATAGTTATTTTTGTAAGGAACTGTTTTAACTTTTTCTAATTTTTCATTATAAAAATCTGTTCCAAGCTCCTCTGACTCGTTAGTATTATTTATAAAAATTAACCCTGACATTAGTTTTTCTTTAATATCACAATGAGGTTTTAACCAAAA
>ENA-OSJC01000905-OSJC01000905.1-marine-metagenome-genome-assembly--contig:-NODE-905-length-26666-cov-4.248223_pt1 | contig 26666 bp, 16 predicted proteins | sample MGYA00237885_ERZ534234 | MGnify/ENA primary metagenome ERZ534234 (study PRJEB26413, sample SAMN06343907) | marine metagenome | isolation source: coastal waters | place: Atlantic Ocean: West Antarctic... | reverse complement strand
TGGTAATGGCAAATCCAGAAATTGCTGAATTACCTAACTGGGTTATTGCTCTTTTAGCAGCAGGCGCTTTAGCAGCAGCATTATCTACTGCAGCTGGACTTCTACTTGTCATATCCGCTTCCATATCGCACGACTTGATAAAAAAAATAATTAAACCTGATGTTTCAGAAAAAGGAGAATTAATTGCTGCTAGAGTTTCTGCAACATTTGCAGTTATTTTGGCGGGATATTTCGGTATCAATCCTCCAGGTTTTGTAGCAGCCGTAGTTGCACTTGCATTTGGGCTAGCAGCAGCATCTTTTTTTCCTGCGATTGTTTTAGGTATTTTTTATAAAAGAATGAATAAAGAAGGAGCAGTTTCAGGAATGATTATTGGTCTTTTACTTATGTTATTTTATATGACAAAATTCAAATTTGGATGGTTTGGCGGAGGATCTAGTGAAGATTGGTGGTTTGGAATATCTCCAGAGGGATTTGGAACATTTGCTATGATAATTAATTTTTTGTTTTCACTAATAATTTGTCATCTAACACCAAAACCTCCTAAAGAAATTCAAGAACTAGTAGAAAATATTAGAATACCAACAATTGAATAAAAAGTTTATGTTAAATAAAATATTTTTGTTAATTACACTGTACTGCTTAAATACAGTAGATGCACAAAATTTAGATTTATTTGAAAAAGAGATTTTTATAAAAGGAAAAGATACTCTAAAATATAGAATTTTAACACCTATTAACTATAACCAAAAAAACATCTATCCTGTTCATCTTTTTTTACATGGAGCTGGGGAAAGAGGAAACGATAATGAACTTCAGCTTATTCATGGGGCTAAATTATTTTTAAAAAAGGAAAATAGAGAAAAATATAGTTCCTGGGTAATATTTCCGCAATCCCCAAAAAACGATTGGTGGGGTTATGAAGATCCGTATAAGTTTGATTATAAAGTAACGAAATCTAAAGCTATGGATTTAGTTGTAAAACTAATGGACGATTTTATTAAAAGAAAAGATGTGGATGCCAATAAAGTTTATGTTAGTGGATTATCCATGGGGGGAATGGGAACGTTCGTGATTTTAAATTTAAGACCAAACATGTTTGCGGCTGCAACTCCTATTTGTGGAGACGGAGAGCCTAGTTCAGTAAATAACTATGCAAAAAAGATTCCTATTTGGATTTTTCACGGATCTGATGATACTGTCGTTAGCCCAAAAAATTCATTAAAAATGGCAAAAGCTATTATTGAAAATGGAGGAAGTCCAAAAATGACTTTTTATGAAAACGTTGGACATAATAGTTGGAATAACGCATTTAAAGAAAAAGATTTTTTAAAATGGATTCACTCAAAATCAAAAAAAAATGAACAATATTAAAACGATTATAATAGTTTTGTTAATATCTATTACAATGACAAATTGCAAACAAGATGTCTTTATTCAAGGAGGAGGGGTTCTTAATGACTGGGCTAATCTAAAAAAATATGAGGAAAGCAATACTGAACTTAAAAAAACAAATGACCCAAATCGTATTGTATTTATGGGTAATTCTATAACAGAGGGGTGGTCTAATTTTGATAAAGATTTTTTTATAAATAATCCATTTGTTAACAGAGGAATTGGAGGTCAAACTACTCCACAGATGTTAATTAGATTCAAGCCAGATGTAGTCAACTTAAATCCTAAAGCTGTTGTAATTTTAGCTGGAATAAATGATATAGCCGGAAATACAGGACCTATCACAATTGAAAATACAGCTGAAAATATTTTTTCAATGGCTGAAATCGCTTTAGCAAATGATATTAAGGTATTTATTTGTTCCACTTTACCAGCTATTGATTTTCCATGGTCACCTGGACTTCTTCCTGGTCCGAAAGTAATTAAATTAAATTCTATTTTAAAAAATTATTGTAATACAAACAACATCCCTTATGTAGATTATTTTTCATCAATGGCAGATGATAAAGGTGGATTAAAAGTTCCTGATTACACCAGCGCTGATGACTTAGTTCATCCCAACCTAGCGGGTTATAAAGTGATGGAAAAATTGATTTTAGTTGCTTTAAATAACTAGAAATTAAATAATTATAATATTTCTTTACTATTATTCTAAATATTCTTTAAATTTAAGCAAGTTGATTTAAAACAACTTTAATAAATTAAATTTTTAAGTTAATCTAACTGTGAAAAATAATTATAAGCTTTTAGCGTATTTTTTAATTCCTTTCTTAGGAGTATTATTAATTAAGTATCTATCTGAGTCTTCCATATCGAAAACTATTGTTCTTCAAGAAAAAGATAATTTAACTGGTATTGATTTTAAAGAGAATTCAATCGAAAAAGTAGACTTCAACTTTGATGTTAAACCTATTTTATCTGATAAATGCTACGCATGTCACGGCCCTGATGACAAGGCTAGAAAAGCTGATTTAAGACTCGACACAAAAGAAGGTTTTTATAACTCCTTGCAAGATGCTAATCATTTTGTGATAGATAGAAAAAATCCAGAAAAAAGTGAGCTAATTAAAAGAATTTCAAGTGAAAACATTAGTTATGTAATGCCACCCCCTGAATCTAATTTAAAACTCACTGAAAAAGAGAAGAATATATTAAAATTATGGATTGCACAAGGAGCAAATTGGGAACCTCATTGGTCATATACTAAGCCAAAATTGCCTAAAATTCCTGAAACTATTTTTAAAAGTTGGAGTAAAAATGAAATTGATTTTTTTATAGCAAAAAACTTAGAAAGCAAGGGAATGGTTCCGTCTTTATTAGAGAAAAAAGAAATCCTTATCAGAAGAGTTTCCTTTGATATAACAGGACTTCCTCCAACAATTAAAGAAATAGATGATTTTTTAGCAGATAAGGCATCTGATGCTTATGAAAAAGTAATTGAAAGATTGCTTTCCTCAAAATCCTATGGTGAAAGAATGGCTTCAATATGGATGGATTTAGCAAGGTATGGAGATAGTCATGGATATCAAGATGATCAAGAAAGGATAATGTGGCCATGGAGAGATTGGGTTATCCATGCTTACAATAAAAATTTACCTTACAATGAATTTATTACTTGGCAAATTGCAGGCGATATGATTCCCAATGCTAATAAAGAACAAATATTAGCATCTGGATTTAATAGAAATCATAAAATAACTCAAGAGGGAGGAGTTATCCCAGAAGAGTACAGGGTTGAGTATGTAGCTGACAGGGCTGTCACTACATCAAAAGTAATGATGGGTTTAACAATTGAATGCGCACGATGTCATACACATAAATACGATCCTATCACACATAAAGAATTTTTTAGTTTTTATAGTTTTTTTAATAATGTAAAAGAAGATGGAATAATTAAATATGGGGATCTAGCTCCAAAACCAAATTTTACAATTAAAAAAGAGGATATAAAAAATGAATTAAGCTTTGTGAATCTTCCAGATAGTATAAATAAAGTTACTCTTATGGTAATGAAAGAGTCAGAAAAACTAAGAAAAACTTATGTTTTAAACAGAGGAAATTACGATTCTCCTACTGACTTAGTGGAAGCGGGAACACCAAAAGTTGTTTTACCTTTTGACGATAGTAAATATCCTAAAAATAGATTTGGATTGACAAAATGGTTTTTTGAAGATGAAAATCCATTAACTTCAAGAGTTGCTGTAAACAGAATATGGCAACAATTTTTTGGAATTGGAATTGTATCAACACCAGATGATTTTGGAAGTCAAGGAAGCAAACCAACTAATCCTGAACTTTTAGATTGGCTGGCATACACCTATCAAAATATTGACAAATGGGACACGAAAAAGTTTATTAAAAGAATAGTTATGTCCTCCACATATACGCAGTCAAGTAAAATTAAATCAGAAAATTTAGCTTTAGATCCAGACAATACTTATTTAGCACAATATCCCAGACAAAAACTATCAGCTGAAATGGTCAGAGATAATGCCTTAGCTTCAAGTGGAATGTTAGTAAAAAAAATAGGTGGACCTAGTGTGAAACCTATGCAACCAGATGGATTATGGGATGAAGTAACTGGTGGAGGTGGGGGAAGTTTGGCGTTTTATGTTCCAGATACAGGAGAAAATTTATTTAGAAGAAGTTTATATACTTTTTGGAAGAGAACAGTTCCCCCTCCCTCCATGATGATATTTGATGCCCCAACTAGAGATTTTTGTGTTGCCGTAAGACAAAAAACTAGTACTCCTTTACAGTCTTTAGCTTTAATGAACGACCCACAATATCTATTAGCAGCAGAATATCTTTCAAATAAAATTTTTAATGAATCAGATACTAATAAAAATGAAAAAATTATAAAACTCTATAGGTCTGTTACCGGAAGAGTCCCAAGTGATATTGAACTAGAGAAATTAAAAAAATATCTTGATGAAGTCAAAAAAATTAATCAAAGTAATGATAAAGAGGCCTTTATTTCGTTGACAGTACTAATTTATAACTTAGATGAAACCACTCAAAAAAGCTAAAAATATATATGGAGGAAATTCACAAGCACTTTCTGAACAATAATAGAAGAAACTTTTTAAAAAAAGCTGGACTTGGTATTGGGGGATTAGCACTTGGTTCCATGATGGATCCATTTAATTTTGGTAAAAGTACAGATCCATTTTCTGCTCTAGGAAATAACTCTTTAAACCTTCCGCATTTTGCCCCTAAAGCTAAAAGAATAATTTATTTATTTCAGAGTGGAGGGCCTTCTCAGTTAGACCTATTTGATTATAAGCCTAAATTAAATTTACTTAGAGGGTCTGATCTTCCAGAGTCTATAAGAAAAGGGCAAAGATTAACAGGAATGACATCTGGACAGGCTAATTTTCCTTTAACCGGTAGTATATATAATTTTAAACAACATGGGGAATCTAGAGCCTGGATCAGTGAATTAATGCCTTACGTTGGTAAAATAGCAGATGAATTATGCTTTGTGAAATCTATGCATACTGAAGCTATTAATCATGATCCTGCTATCACATTTTTTCAAACTGGATCTCAACAACCTGGCAGACCAAGTATGGGTTCCTGGATGAGTTACGGACTTGGAAGCTTAAATAATAATTTACCCTCATTTGTTGTTTTATTATCTAATGGAACTGGAAGACCAAAAGGACAACCTCTCTACTCTAGATTATGGGGGAATGGGTTTTTAAGCTCACTTCATCAAGGAGTTCAGTTTAGATCTGCTAAAGACCCTGTTCTGTATTTAAAAAACCCTGACGGAGTGTCCTCCATTGAAAGAAGAAAGATGTTGGATTACCTTGCTGAATTAAATCATGAACAAGAAGCCTCTTTTGGAGATCCTGAAATAAGCAATAGAATTGCTCAATATGAAATGGCTTACAGAATGCAAACTTCTGTACCTGAAACTATGGACATTTCAAATGAACCCGATCACATTCTTCAAATGTATGGACCTAATGCTCAAAAACCAGGAAGCTATGCTGCTAATTGTATTCAAGCAAGAAGATTAATAGAAAAAGATGTCAGATTTGTTCAATTATACCATATGGGATGGGATCAACACGAAAATCTACCAACTCAAATTAAAGGACAGACTAATGATGTAGATCAACCAACTGCCGCGCTGATAATGGATCTAAAACAAAGAGGTTTATTAGAAGATACTCTAGTTGTGTGGGGAGGAGAATTTGGAAGAACAAACTATTGCCAAGGGAATTTAACTGACACCAACTATGGAAGAGATCATCACCCAAGATCTTTTACAATCTTTATGGCTGGAGCTGGTGTGAAACCTGGGTTCAGCTACGGAGAAACAGACGATATTGGCTACAACATAATTAAAGATCCTGTGCACGTCCATGATTTACAAGCTACCATTCTTCATCAATTTGGAATAGATCACACTAAGATGATTTATAAACATCAAGGCAGGAGATTCAGGCTTACTGATGTCCATGGAGAAGTTAATAAAAGCTTATTAATTTGATTTTTATTTTATATGCTGCTTAAAAAATTTCCAAATTTCCTTACTAGCGCTAATATCCTTATTTCCCCAGGAACCAGGCCAGTCATGGCCCCCTCCAGCTACAGTGTAAAACCAAACTTCATTATTGTTAGAAGAACCTTTCATTTTATCCATTGAAACTGTTGATTTATCTTCAGAAACAATATTTGGAAAGTCTATTTTTTCATTTTGACTAGTACCATTTAAATTAGCCCAAAACTCCACCACCTTCTGAATGTGGGGAGCTCCACCCCAACCATATGCGGGAGACATAGTTCCGTCCCAAGGTACTACAGTGTCAACAGTTCCAGATATTTGTAAAACTGGTATTTTTGAGGATGGATTGCAATTTTTCCAATCTTTTCCACTCATAGTTCCAGTAATTGAAGCAACTCCTTTAAAAATATCAGATTTTTCACAACCTAAAGTATAGCTCATAAAACCACCATTAGACATTCCACTTGTAAAGGTATTTTTTGGATTTGTTTGATAATTAGATTGAATTTGTTTTGCTAATTGAGATAAAAAACCAATATCATTAATATTACTCATTTGTAAATTAGCATTCCAATGCGACTGGCCAGAGCTTAAAATTGTTCCTTGTGGATAACAAACCATAAATCCATTTTCATCAGCTATCTTGTTCATTTGGGAATAAGTCATTATAGTATTAGCTGTACTTCCAAATCCGTGAAGAACAAATAACAAAGGTGAATTTTCTATAAAACTCTCAGGTTTATGAAGAATGTAATTTCTTTCTAATCCATCGTGATTAAAAGAAAATTTTTTTGTTGTCCAATCATTATCAATATTATTAATCGTTATTTCTTGCTTTTCACAGCTAACAAATAATAAAAAACTTAAAAATATAAGTAAATATTTATTCATATTTAATAAAATTAACAAATAAAATAGTTTTAAATTATTTTATTTTATTTTATTTTGATTTTAAGAATCTTTTTTCTAGAAGATTCCTAATAAGAAAATTCCTTTCATTTTAGTAATTACTAAAAATTAGAACGCTTTAATAACAGAGATGTTAGAACTCTCTATATGGAAAATCCAAAAATTTATTAGCTTTTTCCTCTTTAAATTTTTCTAATTTACTGTCCCAATGTAGTTTCTTCCCTGGTAATCTTCCAGCAATAACCCCTAAAAGAATGGTTTCAGTTAATCTAGCTGAATATGAAAAAGGAGCAGAACATTTGTCTTTTCCTAAACAAGCATCAACAAACTGATGATAATGTAAATAAGACTCACCGGCATAATCTCTTACAGGTTGATCTGTTATTTGTCCTGATTTTTCAAACTCTGATAAGTCTAAATCTACATATTTTCCATCAACTATATGTTTAGGAATTTCCATGAAATGCGGTAGTAAAAGTCTTCCTTTTTCACCTATAAACATAGCACCCTGTATGGGAAGTTTATCTTTATTAGGTAATTTTAAATCTTTATGGTTATTTGGTGCTCCAGCTCCATCTTGCCATATCCATTCTAATTTATCAGTTGTATATTTTGTGCCAGGAAATTCATATGTAACTATGTTTTTTTCTGGAAAACTAAATCCATTTGGTTTTCTGCATATATTTTTAATTGTTGTAGGAACATCCAGTTCTAAAGCATTATAAGGTGTATCAAAAATATGAACTCCCATATCTCCTAGTGTACCACATCCAAAATCTAAGATTCTTCTCCACATTCCAGGATGATAAATTTTTTCTTTATACGGCCTTTCAGGTGCAGTTCCAAGCCATAAATCCCAATCTAAATTTATAGGGACTTGATCAATATCCTTAGGTTCTGGACCATCATTCCCCCAACTTCTTTGTGACCATGCCCTAACCCTACTTACTTTTCCAATTATTCCAGATTGAATTAATAAAGTAGCTAATTTATAATCATAAAATGAGTGAACTTGTATACCCATTTGAGTTATCAGATTATTTTTAGCTGCTAATTTTCTCATTGCTCTAGCTTCGCTTACATGATGAGTTAATGGTTTTTGACAATAAACCGATTTATTTAACTCCATTGCTAACATTGAAGGAGGAGCATGTGAGTGATCAGGTGTTGAAACAATAACCGCATCAAATAAATCAGCTATTTCCTCAAACATGACTCTATAGTCTTTGTATAATTTTGCTTTGGGATATAATTTACCTGCATCATTTAGCGCCTTTGAATCTACATCACATAATGCCACTACATCCACAGATTTGTGTGAAGCTATATCATTTAAATCTTGAGCCCCCATTCCTCCAACACCAATATGTGCAGTTCTGAGTCTCTTTTTTTTGTCTGAAGCCCAAATTGAGGTTGGTAAAATACTTAATGAGGCCAATGCTGATGCTGATTTAATAAAGTTTCTTCTATTTTTTTTCATAATAAATATACATTAACAATAAAGTTAATTAAAATTAAAATTGTCTAATTACAAAAAAAGATAAATCCTTTTTTTTAGTTGATTAAAACTAGAATTTTAATCATAAATAAAATATTTCTAATTTTTTTATAGTTTTCTGATTTTGATATTTTTAAACCATATAGGACTGTCATGATCTTGAAGAGCAATAAATCCTTTTTTATACTTAGCATAGTCTGGACCTAACTTTCCAGAATTTCTTTTTAAAAACCAATCCTCAGAATAAGGAACAAAATCTAATAACAATTGTCCATTTAGCCAATGTTCAACCTTTTCTTTATTGTAAATAATTTTAGATGAATTCCATTGACCTGCAGGATTTAATTTCTTTTTACTTAAGTCCGCATCATGCATAGCATAATTAGCACCAGCTTTCTGCCATTCTTTTAGTTTTGCATTATTTATCTCTTCCCATCCAATATCATCAAGTAATTGATACTCTGGTGAAATAGCAGGTGGAGAATCATGCCCTTCCTGAACATTATAAAAAACCCCACTATTTCCTCCTTTAGGAAGCTTCCATTCCAAATAGAGTTCAAAATATTCGAATTGTTCTTTGTAATATATAATGTCTGCTCCTCCAACCCAATCTTCTTCAAGTTTTAATTCAGTATTAAATGTCAACTCTCCATTTACAACAGCCCATTTTTTAGGGATATCTTTTCCATTGTAAGCCCTCCATCCATCTGTAGTTTGACCATCAAATAAATAAATCCATTCACTTTGATTATTACATGAAATAAAAAAAAATGATAAACAAAGAATTCCAAAAAAATTAATTATTGCCTTTTTCATACGATAAAATTATGAAAAATCATGCTATTATTTCAAGTGGACTGGTTTTTTTCCACTTTCCTCTTGTAAAATCAGGAAATTTTTGAGGCATTCCTCCCTCCGAAATTGATTTTCCGCTTAACGGGGTAACCGCACTCCAAAAACACCCTTCATACACATTTTGATCTAAAGGCAATCCATTTCTAAGGCATTCTATTATTCTATATCTCATAATTCCATCCATTCCTCCATGACCACTATTCTTAGTCTTTTGATTTAATTTCATATATAATGGGTGGTCATACTTTTGATATAATTTTTCTAATTTATCCCCCTGTATCCATGAATGATGATCTTTTGTTACTTTTCCAAATCCACCCTCTAAAGCTACCCTGGTTGGGAATCCAGCTAAAATTCCCTTTGTTCCTTGAACAAGATTATGTCTAGTATATGGTCGAGGACTTGTTTCGTCCCATTGAACCATTACAGTTCTTCCTTTGTTAGTTTTAATGATAGACGTATTCATATCTCCATTTTGAAAATTTAATTGATTCCATTTATGATTTTCAGAAAAATTATTTTCTGCATACAATTTCCTGCCTAATGCAGGTGTTGAATAAGAAACAATACTTTTAAATGTATCTTCTTTTCTTCCCAAACTCATGTACTGAGCAACTGGACCAAGTCCATGGGTTGGATATAAATTTCCCTTACCATTTGCATAATGATGAGTTCTCCATGAACCTGTTCCTCTCTCTTCTTGATTCATCTGAAATCTTAGTTCATGTATATAAGCTGCTTCCGCGTGCAACAAATCTCCTATTATTCCTTTTCTACACATATTTAAATACATTAATTCATCTCTGCCATAATTAACATTCTCCATCATCATACAATGTTTTTGGGTTTCTTCAGATGTATTTACGATTTTCCAAAGATCATCTAAATTTAACGCCATAGGGACTTCAACAAAAGCATGTGAGCCACTTTTCATAGTATGAATTGCCATTGGAGCGTGATTATTCCAATTTGTAGAAATAAATACTGCATCAGGTTTAATTTCTTTAAGCATTAATTTCCATTTATTATCCTCCCCCCAATATTGAGCAATTTTATTATGTCGTTCTCCTTTACCTATTTCATTTGCAACTTTTAAGCTCCTAACTACATTATCTTCAAACAAATCACTAATTGCTACAACTTCAACTCCTTCTAATTTTGCAATAGACTTTAAATGTCCACTTCCTCTGGCACCAAGCCCAATAAATGCAACTCTTACGGTCTCCATTTTTAGAGCAGAGAAACCACCCATATATTTACCTTTTGATACAGGAATTACATTTGGATTTTCACAATTTGATAAAGTTGAAGCAGCAGTTAATGCAGCAGCAGAAAATGCTGTAGTTTTTATAAACTTTCTTCTATTATAATTTTTCATAATTGATTATAATTGTTTTTTATTTCTTTTAATAGCGTATTCACTTAGTTCTATCCACCAATTAATAGATAATGCGTCCGAGGCTCCTATTTCAGGTCTTAACTCATACTTTAATTTATCTTCAAACTCAACAATAATTCGAATAATTAACAAAGAATATCGATATGAAATAAAATAAAACTAGTCTCTCCACTCTAATTTAATAAAATATACAATGAAAATGTGAGTAAAGAATAGAATAAAAATAAAAAAAGCTCCCCATTTTCAGGAAAGCTCTTCATCGGTTTTCTACAAACCTCTTATAAACAATTAGTTTATAAGTCACACAACTTTGCAAATATAGGTTATTGTAAACTAAACAAAAAACACTGCCAAAAACTAATTGAAAGAATAATATAAGTTTATTCTATGTTCAAATAATTTCTTTTTTCATTTTTAAAAGCGTTATTAAATGCAGCTACATCGTTATCAATTAATTTTTGATACTTTTTCATAGCCTCTTTTATCTCTAAGGATAAAATCTCTTTAACTGCTATATCTTGAGTGGTTGGAGGAAAATCATCCATTGTAATCAATCGGTTTAAATGACCAAGTTTATTTGTTAAACGAATTGGAAAATTTAACGGATCTTGATTGCTTCTGTTCTGAGTTTGATATAAATTCTTTTCAACCTCTAATAAATTGTCTTGAATTTCTTTTGCCTTATCAACTAGTTTAGTCGCAGTTGAATCTGTTTTGTTTTGTATCGAAAAATCTTTCAACTTAGTTGTAATTTCCCTAATTTTTTTGATTGCTTTGTGCGCTTTATCAACCGTTTGATTTACTTCATTTACAAAATCAAATTGTTTTTGCATATCTGAAACTGTTGATTCAGAGCGTGGATCAGGAAGAATATCAAAGTTCTGTACTTGTTCTTTCCCGTTAACCAGCAAACTAACAGTATAAGATCCAGGAACCGCTTTTGCTCCAGAGAAAGAAGCGCTCCAAAAAATCATACCTTTTAATTTTTCTGCTCCATCATAACGGGTATCCCAAACAAAACTGTTTCCCCCTTCTTTCACAATCAGTTTATTTTTCTTGTCTTTCAAGGAATATGTTTTTATTAATTCACCATCATATGATTTAAACTGAAGTTCAACTTCATCTTTCTCAGAGTTAAACTTTTTTAGATAATAATGAACTATAACTCCATTTGGAAGATTAGTTCCAGCTATTAAAGAGCTTTTTCCCCCTCTTCCTTTAGTTCTATAGCTTTGTTTTGGTTTGTAAAGAATAGTTTGTTTATTAATATTTTTTGGTTGCATTTGGTGTAAAACCGTAAGATCATCCAACATCCATAGACTTCTACCCTGGGTAGCTACAATAAGACTGTTATCTTTAACTTTCAAATCTGTAATTGGAACAATAGGAAGGTTTTTTTGAAACGTAGACCAAGAATTTCCATCGTCATAAGAAACATATATTCCATTTTCGGTCCCTGCATACAGCATTCCTTTACGACTTGGATCGGCACGAACTACTCGAGTAAAATCTTCTTTAGCAATACCGTTTGTGATTGTTTTCCAAGTAACTCCATAATCTGTTGTTTTATAAAGGTAAGGGGAATAGTCTCCTAATTTATATCGTGTACCTGCTACATAACAAGTTCCAGAATCAAAAGGAGATGGCTCAACACTGTTGATCATGGTCCATTCTGGCATTTGTATTGGAGTGATATTTTTCCAATTTATACCTCCATCTTGAGTTATGTGAATCAATCCATCATCACTTCCAACCCATAACAACCCTTCTTTTAATGGAGATTCGTCTGCAGAAAATATGGTACAATAATATTCAACACTTGTATTGTCTTGAGTTATAGGTCCACCGGATGTTTTTAATTTTGTAGGATCATTTCTAGTCAAATCAGGACTAATAATTTTCCATTCTTGGCCCTCATTTTCTGTAACATGAACCTGATTTGAAAAAGTATATAAACGTTTAGAATTATGCTTGCTAAATATGATTGGAAAATTCCATTGAAAGCGGTAGCGCATTCCTTCAGCCCCATGACCCATTGGATTGTCAGGCCAAACATTTATTCCACGCACAGAATTTTTAGTATGATTTACTCTGGTTAAGAATCCATCATAACTTCCACCATATACAATTTCATTATTAGTTGGATCAATAGCTATGTGAGCAGATTCTCCACCGGCAGTAGATTCCCAATCTGATTCGCTAATAGATCTTCCTGAACTTCGGTGATTTATTCTAATTGTAGAATTATCTTGCTGTGCAACATATATCCTGTAAGGAAATGCATTATCAGTAGTTACTCTATAAAATTGAGCAGTAGGTTGGTTCATATAAGTGCTCCAAGAAACTCCTCCATTATACGAAACTTGGGCTCCACCATCATCGGCAATAATCATTCGCTGATTATCTTCTGGTGCAATCCAAAGATCATGATGATCCCCGTGGGGTGCATTATTACTACTAAACGTTTTTCCGCCATCTGTTGATTTATGGTAGGCTACATTCATAACATAAACTCCATTTTCGTCTTGAGTATCTGCATATATTTTAGTGTAATACCATGCGCGCTGTCTTAATGAGCGACTTTCATTTACATGACTCCAACTTTCCCCTCCGTCATCTGATCTATATACACCACCTTTATCTTTATTTTCAACAATGGACCAAACTCTATTTGGATTTACAGGCGAAACAGTCACTCCGATTATTCCAAGCGTACCTTTTGCGTATCCTTTATTTTTACTAATCTCTGTCCAGTTAGCGCCACTGTCTGTACTTTTCCAAAGAGCTGATCCATCGCCGCCACTACTTAGACTATAAGGAGTTCTTTGAACACGCCAAGTTGAAGCGTATAAATGTCTAGAGTTTGAAGGATCCATAACCAGTTCTACAGCACCAGCCTGAGAATCTGAAAATAAAATCTTATTCCAACTTTTACCACCATTGATGCTTTTATAAACTCCACGATCTTTATTAGGCTTATATAAATCTCCTAAAACAGCCGCATAAACAATTTCTGGATTTTGAGGATGAACAACCATTCTAGGAATGTGTCTTGAATTTGGGAGTCCAATATATCTCCATGTTTTTCCGGCATCAACACTTTTCCAAACTCCTTTTCCCGACGAAACGTTTCCACGAATAGTAACTTCGCCACCACCAACATAAAGTACGTTGGGATCACTTGGTGCAACAGCGACAGAGCCTATGCTTCCGCCAAAGTATCCATCGGAAATATTTTTATATGTTTCTCCTCCATCTATAGTTTTCCATACTCCGCCTCCAGTTGCCCCAAAATAAAAAACCTTTGGTTGATTGGGAACTCCAACAACTGCAGCTGAACGACCCCCTCTAAAAGGACCAATGGATCGATATTGAACTGATTCATGTAATTGTGGACTATATTGAGTAGAAATTATTTTTTTTGATCGTCTTGATTGTGCCGTAACATCGGGTGTGATTACAAGAAGTAAAAATACTCCAATTAGAAATGAAAATAAAAGTTTAGAATAATGCATTTGTTTGTTTTTTGATTTTGTTTATTCAAGTTACAAAATCTCATTCAAATATAATTCTACTTTAATAATCAATAAAGTTTATTTAATCTATTGGATATTAAATGAATTAAAACAAAAAAACTTTGAAAATGAAGGCTGATTTTTACGGTTTTAAGAGACTTGAACCATCTAATATTATTTCCCTTAAAGAATTTGAAATCCAATACTTTATCTAATTTTTAAATTTTCCCTTACAACACGATGTATTATAAGTTTATGTGTTACAAAATTTTTTATGTTATATAAGCTAATCCATTAAATAAATACACCAAATTATAGAATAATCCTGGATGGACTTTGCAACTATTTTTGAATCCATCGCAAATCCTGAATTAAACATCTTTGGTAGTGTAAATAAATCTGTTTGAACTAAAGAAACAGTTAATTTTTCTTTTATAACTTTATGAATGAATCAACTTTATAAAACTATGAAAAATTTGACTTTTTTATTTTTATTATTAACTACTATAATTATAAATGCTCAAAAAACATATTTTCCTGTAAAAAATGTTCATTGGAAAGAAGTAAGTCCCGAGTTATATGAAATTGACAATTTAAAATTAAATAATGCTATCAATTTTGCTGTTTCTAATGAGTATTCTGGAGATACTGATTTAAGAATAGCCATATTAAAAGGTTTTTCCAAGGAACCTTTTCATAAAATTTTAGGTCCAACAAAAAAAAGAGGAGGACCTGCTGGAGTCATTTTAAAAAACGGACATATTATTGGTAAATGGGGAGATGTCAATAGAGTAGATATGACCTTTAGTGTAACAAAAAGCTATCTTTCTACAATTGCTGGAATAGCTTACGATAAAGGTTTGATTACCAATTTAGATGAAAAATTAAGTAATAGAATATGGGACAACACCTTCAAGGGAGATCATAATAAAAATATTACGTGGACTCACTTATTAAATCAGTCATCTGATTGGTCTGGTCAATTATGGGGAACATTTGACTGGGGAGACAGGCCAGTTTCTAAATCCATTGATAGTATGCGATACAGAAAACTGCATAAGCCTGGCTCTCAATATAAATATAATGATGTAAGAGTAAATGTATTAGCGTATTCATTATTGAATGTTTTTAGAGAGCCTTTGCCAAAAGTTCTTAAAAATAATATTATGGATCAAATTGGAGCATCTAGCTCATGGAGATGGTATGGCTACAGTAATTCATGGGTAAATATTGATGGTCAATGGGTACAGTCTGTATCTGGTGGAGGTCATTCTGGAGGGGGAGTATTTATTAATACCCTTGACCATGCCCGTTTTGGTTTGTTGTTTTTATCTAACGGTAATTGGGACGGTAAGCAACTTATTAGTGAGGAGTGGATTAAAAAAGCTACTTCTCCGTCTGATACAAATCCAAGTTATGGATATATGTGGTGGCTTAATAACCCTGAAGGAAAACGTTTTTTAAAAAATATTCCATCAAACGTTTACTATGCTGCAGGTTTTGGTGGCAACTATATTATTATAATACCTGATGAAAAAATAGTAGTTGTAACTAGGTGGTTAGAGCCAAAAAAATTATCTGAATTTATGGAGCATCTTTTTAGAGCTCTATAATTGATAAACTTTATATAAAGAATTATTAAACCTCACAGGAAACTAGGAATTATATAACGGCTTTCAATTAACAGATGGTGGAATTGTTTTTTTTATTATTGTATTACTTGCATCTATATCAATTATAAAGTCATTGTATCAGTTTTACTTACATAGAACCGTTTGAAATGATATTAAAAAATAACTTGAAAGAAGTCAGACAGAAAAAAGGATTCACTCAGGAGGAATTGGGTAATAATGTTGGGGTAAGTCGACAAACTATTATATCGATTGAAAGATAACGATATAAACCTACTTTAGAATTAGCGATGAAAATAGCTCTGAAACTAAATATAAAGATTGAAAAACTATTTTATTTCGAAGAACAGTAAAATAAAACAAAAAATCCTCCATATCGATTGATTCCGTGAAAACTCACTCCAAAAGATATTATTCTAGGATTCTCATAACCTTTGTAATCGATAGCAGTTTTAACAGCTGCTCTTAAAATCTTCTGAATTGAAAATAGGGTGATTATATCCTAACGCTAAAGTTGCGTACATTCCAAAAAAGTCTAAATATGCATTTCTACTGATTTTGTCATATAAATATGAACCTTGACTTTTTTCAAAATCTATTTTTATTCCATATTGAGTTTTTCTTGTTGTATTATTCATTTTGTATAAATTTTAAATAATATATTTTTAATTTTTCATTAGGGTCAATAATTTTTCGTAAACATTTATCCATTTACCTTCACCACTTATATCATTTTACTTTTCAAAATTGTACATCGATGAGTCCCAAGAGTTCACATTCACTCCTTTTTCTGTAAAAAAAGAAGCTGTCATTTTACAGATTCCTTTAATTCCGCCTGTAATTAAAATAACTTTAATTTAATTTCTTTGTTCTTCTTTTACGTAAACATGACTAAAATAATTTTCACCACAAGCTAACCTAACCCCAATTTCATCACCAATACATGTCATTTTATGAGGAATTCCTTTGGGGATGTATATTATATCTCCTCTTCTGGCAATTGTTGATTCTTTGTCTCCCTCTATTTCATATTGAAAAGTTCCTTCAAAAATTACCCAAAATTCATCTTTCGTTGGGTGATAATGATATCGGCAACCTTCTCCAGGAGCCTGCTGAATTAAACAAACCTGGTCATTATCAGTCCATATTACAGGGAATGCTGTACTCTTCATTCCAACATGTTTTCTGAAAGTTTTGATATTCATTTTGCGTTGATTCTTAATATTGTGCAATATTGGAGACCCATCTTCTGAGATAAGTTCATTCAAATCTCTCTGTATATCAATAGTTCTTTTTGTGTCCAAATATTGCTTGCCAACATTTTCTTTTCGTTTTAAATGGCTAAGACATGCCTCAACAATAAAAAGTTCCTCCATAGTACCCACGTCTAATGACTCTAATTTAGAAATCTCATGAAATCCTACTTTACCAGAAAAAGTTGGGCCATTATTTATATTCGCCAGAAATGAGGTCTTTTTCCATCCACTTAAAACCTGTGAAATAGATTTTAAATCTTGAATAGGCTGCTTTTTAGTTTTTGTAAAATTAACTTTTTTACCTCCCAAAAGTGTTTCAATGTAATGATTCCCAAAACCAATTAATGTGTCAAATTTTTTTATTTCTTTTACAAAAGAAACTATTGTTTTAGGTTTAATTAAAGGAGAAGTTGTATGTATTTGGACAACATAATTTGTATTGACATCATTCATGAAGCTTTCCAAAAAATGATCGTGTAATTGACATCTTTTACCTCCACACTTAATGCAATTACTTCCACCTTTCTGTGGGTTTCGCTTTCTAAAATTTACATTAAACTTTTTGGCTATCCATTCAAATTCCTCATGCTCAGTATCAATATATACCTCATCAAAGATATTTGCTTTATTTATTGCGCGAAGTGTATAAAATACAAGAGGTTCTCCGTCTACTAGCAATAAATTTTTGTCCTTTACTCGTGTACTACCTAATGCTATGGGAATAATTGCTACTATTTTCATTTTTATATTTTTAATATAAGCCTGCTTTTGTTATTGTGTTGTTATGATTAAAAAACTCTATTTTAAATGGTATATTAATCGAATTTGCAATCGCTATTCCCGCTGCAACATCCCAAATTTTAATATTTTCTTCAAAATAAGCATCTACTTTTCCTTCTGCCAAAAAAGCCAAGGAAATCGCTGCTGAACCAAACATTCTTATTTTTTTGTAATCCTTATAGAACGCAAATAAATCGTGAGTTTTTACTTTAGAAAATTCCAAAGATACTGGGAAACCTGTAGCTAGGATACCTTGGTTTTTATTCGCTATTTTATTATAAATCAATTCTTCTCCATTCAACCTTGCTCCATAACCATCCAATCCAGAATATAACTTGCCATTATAAAAGTCATAGATAACACCCAATATTGGTTCTTTTCCATTCCATAAGGCAATTGATATGCAACACAATTGAATGTTTCGAGAATAATTCATTGTGCCATCTATGGGATCAACAATCCAATATAATTTATCATTCTCAAAGCTTTCTGAAAATCCAAATTCTTCACCTAAAATCGGATATTCAAATTCTCTTAGTAAACTTTCTGTAATTTTCAACTCCGCTTGTCTATCCAATTCTAATTTAATATCCCGTCCTTTTAGTGAAACAGCTCTTTTAATTTTTTGTTTTTTTAAAAAAACTCCTACATTCACTATTAGTTTTTCAACATATTTCAATTCACTATAATATTCCATATATCATTTGAAATTTAATATTCACCAACTTTATTTAGTTGTTTTCTATAAAGCAATCTAGATTTAACCAATATTTTTTAAGAAAAAAACCCTTAAAATATTGAGCTTTAAGGGTTTGTTTTCTCAAAAAGCGGTCTGGACGGGACTCGAACCCGCGACCCCCTGCGTGACAGGCAGGTATTCTAACCAACTGAACTACCAGACCGTAATTAGCGATTGCAAATATACACTCCATTTTTAATTGTACAAGCAAATAAGGAACAGAGTTTAAATTTTATAATAAAGAGTCTAAGCTTTCTGTATATATTTTTTTTGGAGAAACACCAACTTGTCTATTTACTAACTCTCCTTTATCAAAAACTAGGACAGTAGGTATGTTTCTAACTCCAAATTTAGCTGCATATTCTTGATTGGAGTCTACATCCATCTTTCCAACAACAGCTTTACCTTCGTAATCTTTACCAACTTCTTCAATAATAGGGCCTAACATTCTACATGGACCACACCATTCTGCCCAAAAATCAACCATTACAGGTTTTGTAGATTTTAATACTAATTCTTCAAAGTTTGCGTCTGTTATTTCTAATGCCATAATTTTTATTTATAAAACTTAAAATTAACTAAATTATATTTATTATTAATTGAATATTTTTTTAAATCTAAAAATAATTAATCGACTTTCAATAATCACATATTTAGAAATATCATTAACTGAACCTATGTTTAATAGGTGCTATTTTTAAAATTATTTGCTAATTTTTTTTAAATATTTAAAATGTGCCTTATCATTATCAGTAGATAATATAGATCTTATGGTTGCAAAAGTTTTTATATCTTTTTTTAACTCTAATAAAAGACCTTTTATAATCGAATTTAATTTTTCATCACTCATTAATGTATTAATTCTATTTACCAAATGAAGTTGTAATCTTTGCTCGTATAAATCAGGATTAGGTTTTTTACTAACCAACACATTAAATAAATTATCAAATAATTGTTCAACAGAGAGGGCCTTGCCTTTTAAGGATTCTTGAGCTGACAACATTCTGTTTAATCTTTCAATATTTAAAAACCTATTTAAAGCACTTATTTGCAACTCTTGCATTGAATTTAAAACTCCTTCTTCCTTGATTTGAGAAATCAGTTCAGTTTCCATCAACCATTTTTGAGTTTTCCACAGATTTTTTTCTAAAAAAATTAAGGCCTCTTTTTGTTTTGAAAAATCTACATTTTCATAGGTCGTAACTCCTTTTTGATTAAAATTATGAGGTGTTTTGTAAACTCCTCCAACTAGGCTGTGTACGTGATATACATATCTTCTATAAACTCCAATTAACTCACCATAAATTTCACCTAAATCATCATAATTTCCTGTCGGATCGACTGTCCAACCCATTAGATTTTTTGCAACAACTTTTAAATTTTTAATCCCATACATACTAGCTTTTACAGGATCATCTCCAATGTTTTCTGTTTGGGAATTAGGGTCATTTCCATATCCGCCAAACATATAAATTGGATTTAAAGATTTTGCATCTACCATCTGTTTTAAAATTTCTTTTTCTTTTTTTGGATCTTGTCCAAAATATCTATAACCCCATTCTACTGAATAATCATCATATGGTCCAAGCTGTCTAACAAATCTTATGTTTTCATCACCAGGCTGAGCTACATAATTGTATCTCGCATAATCCATTATTGTAGATGCAATTCCAAATTTTTGAGTAAAGGTTCCCGATCTCAAAGAGTCCACCGCATAAGCGCTACTTGCTTTCATATTGTGTGGTAATCCTATAGCATGACCTATTTCATGTGATATAACACGACGCATCATTTCACCAATCTCTTCTTCAGGTGTATTTAAAGATCTTGCCTTTGGATTAGCTGCTGCTGTTTCAAGTAAATACCTATTTCTATATGACCTTAAGTGATTATGATACCAAATTATATCACTTTCTAATATTTCTCCAGTTCTTGGATCTGAAACACTTGGGCCAACAGCATTTCGAGTGGTAGAGGCAACGTATCTTACGGTTGAATATCTAATATCTTCAGGACTAAAATCTGGATCCTCTTTTTTAGTTGGTGGATCTTTTGCAAGAATAGCATTTTTAAAGCCTGCTTTTTCAAACGCGCTGTTCCAGTCTTCGATTCCCATTTTAAAATATTTCCTCCACTTCAAAGGGGTAGCTGGATCTAAATAATAAACAATTGGTTTGATAGGTTCTACTAACTCTCCCCTCAAATAAGCATCAACATCAGAGGGCTCTAACCTCCATCTTCTAACAATATTGTAATTATCAGATTTTAAAGCTTCTGAGCTATAATTGATTTTTTCTAAACTAAACCATCCTACTCGTTCGTCCTTATAGCGAACTGACATTTGATCATCCGGAAGAGCAATTATAGAATGATTAATTTGAAAACTAAATGTTTTTGTTAAGTTTTTTCTAGGAGCTTTATTAGCACTAAAAGTAAGAGTGTGTAAAATTTCTGTATTTTTAGGAAAGCTTCGAGCTGAATCAATAAAGCTTCTGTTTTTATCAACTCCCCCTATTTTATAATTGTCTTTGTCATAAGAACGTATTATGTTAAAGCCTGGCGAATCAGCCATAAAAAAATTGGTAACATCAATTAAATACCTGTTTTGATCTGAATTTTTAACTTCAAATGCCGCTAGAATTGGTTTGAAATTATTTTCTGAAACACTTATTGAAATTGGATCATTTTCATCAGCTATGTTAGAGTAACTAACTTCTTTTAATAAAATTTTTTGTCCTTGTTTCACAAATTGCACAACATGCTCAGCAGTCTTAGAGCCAGCATTTAAATATCCAGAATAGTTTGCGGGAAGTTGTGCAAACCTTGTTACAACTAAAAGTTCTTTGTTTAATAAATTTTCACTTACTTCAAAATATAATTCATTTTTTAAGTTTTGGTAGGTGGTGATTAAACCTTTGTTGACCTTCATATCTAATGTCAAAGAGTCAATTGTTTTAAGAAATTTGACTTTTTTATCTTTTTGCCCAAATAAACAAGTAGAAATTATAAGAGTTAATAATATAGTTAATGTAATTTGTCTTTTTTTTCTCATATTTAATTTAATTTAAAGTGTATTTTATTTTTCTTTATTGAATAAATCAATTCCTCGGTTATGGATATCTTATGATTTTCGCTTGGCATTGTCAATTTTATTTTTTCATTATTTTCAAAGAAAGAAAATTCAAGTTTTTTCTTTCCTTTATGTTTTTTGAAAATTTCTTTTAAAACATCTATTTTATTATTGTCAAGATCGTTTACATTAAACTGTAAAGTCAACTTTTCGGCATTCTTATCAAATGTGTCCTGTAATTGCTGAAATGCTAAAAAATTAATTCTCGGATCACCTGATTTACCTGTATCTCTGTCACGCCATCCTTCCTTTATCAAAATCCTCAAGTGAATAAAATTATTTTCAAATAAAAAATGTTTGTATTTTAAATATTCTTCTCCAAATATTCTAAAGTCATATGAGTCTTTATAATCTTCAAGGGTAAACCTAGCCCACCCTTTTCCGTTTTTAGAAATTCTATGTTCAACTTCCCCAATAATTCCACCTAACCTTAATTCTTTGTTTATTAGTTGATCTAAACTTTTTAATACCTCTAGCGAAGCATTACAAAAATGTTCCATAGGCAATCTAAAATCATCTAGAGGATGTCCTGAGATGTAAATCCCTACAACATCTTTTTCTTGTTTTAATTGATCAAGAGTTGTCCAATTAGTGCAATCTGGAATTTGAGGTTCATTTAATTGAACATCAGATGAGTTTTCAAACAAGCTTACTTGAGCTGAATTTTTATTTTCTTGAAATTTAGAACCAAATTTCAATGCTTTTTCAATAAAAGTGATTCCATCTCCATTGTGATGTAAATACTGAGCCCTGTGAACACCCTTAAAAGAATCAAAACCTCCTGCATAAACTAAACTATCAAATGCTTTTTTATTAGCAGCTCTTAAATCAATATTCTTAGTTAAATCAAAAATTGAAGTATATTTTGTTTCTTTTCTTCCATCAATTATTGAACTTACTGCTCCAGATCCAACTCCTTTTACAGCTCCCATTCCAAATCTAATAGCATTGTTGTCATTCACTGTAAACTTATAATACGATTCATTAACATCTGGCCCCAAAACACTAATAGACATTCTTTTGCATTCTTCCATAAAAAAGCTGATCTGTTTTATATCATTCATATTATTAGATAAAACTGCTGCCATGTATTCTGCGGGATAATGAGATTTTAAATAAGCTGTTTGATAAGCTATTAAAGCATAACAAGTAGAGTGCGATTTATTAAACGCATAAGAAGCAAAAGCTTCCCAGTCTTTCCAAATTTTTTCAAGTATTTCCCTCGGATGTCCATTAGATTCTCCACCGTCTAAAAACTTTGGTTTTAATTTACTTAAAAGATCAAAAATCTTTTTTCCCATAGCTTTCCTTAACAGATCGGCATCCCCTTTTGAAAAATTAGCTAATTTTTGAGAGAGTTTCATTACTTGCTCTTGATATACAGTAATACCATAGGTTTCTTTTAGAAATTCTTCCATTATCGGAATATCATAAGCAATATCCTCTTTTCCGTTTTTTCTTTTTACAAAAGAGGGTATGTATTCCAGAGGACCTGGTCGATACAATGCGTTCATAGCAATCAAATCTTCAAAAACAGTAGGTTTTAGGTCTCTTAAATATTTTTGCATTCCGGCACTTTCATATTGAAATATTCCTACTGTACTCCCTTTTTGAAATAACTCGTAAGTTTTAGAATCATCAAGCGGAATAGAATCAATGTCTAGTTCCAAATCATGCTTATACTTTATTAATTTAACAGTATCCTTAATTAATGTAAGTGTTTTCAAACCTAAAAAATCCATTTTCAATAAACCTGCACTTTCAACTACAGCATTATCATATTGAGTAACATATAGATTAGAATCTTTAGCCGTAGCAATCGGAACAAAGTTTGTTATGTCATCAGGTGTAATAATAATTCCACAGGCATGCGTTCCAATATTTCTAAGACTTCCTTCCAAAACTCTTGCTTGATTTATAGTTTCAGCCTGTAAGTCATCTCCTTTTGATAAAGATTTAAGTTCCATGACATTAATAAAATCTTCTGATCTTAAATCGTCATTTAATTTTTTTTCATCTTTTTCGAAAATATCTTTTAATTTTAAATTTGGAATTAGTTTTGCTATTCTATCCGCATCACCAAGAGGAAGATCAAGAACTCTAGCTGTATCTCTTATTGAAGATTTAGCTGCCATTTTTCCATAAGTTATTATCTGAGCTACCTGATTTGAACCATATTTATCAATTACATAGTCTATAACTTTATTTCTTCCTTCGTCATCAAAATCAATATCAATATCCGGCATACTTACCCTGTCTGGATTTAAAAATCTCTCAAAAAGTAAATCATATTTAATTGGGTCTACTTTTGTAATTCCTAAACAATAAGCTACAACTGATCCTGCTGCTGACCCTCTGCCTGGCCCAACAGAAACTCCCATTGATCTAGCTGCTTTAATTAAATCTTGAACAATTAAAAAATATCCTGGATAACCCGAATTTTTAATAACATTCAGTTCAAATAAAATTCTCTCATCTAAATCTTCATTAATAGTATTATAACATTTTTTTACGCCTAGAAAAGTTAGATGTTTTAAATATTCATTTTCAATATCTTCACTTAATTTATTTTTTTCTTTAAATTCATCTGGGATACTAAATTTTGGTAACAGGACTTCTCTTGCGAGATCATATTCATCAATTTTATTGACTAAGTCTGATATATTTTCAATAGAATTTGGCATATCCTTAAACAAAAGCTTCATTTCATTTGGTGATTTAAAATAATACTCTTGGTTAGGTAAACCATACCTAAAGCCTCTTCCTCTTCCAATTGGAGTAGATTGTTTTTCTCCATCTTTAACACATAATAAAATATCATGAGCATTTGCATCTTCTTTATTTACATAATAGCTGTTATTGGTAGGAACTATTTGAATTTCATGTTTATGAGCAAATTTTTTCAAAACTTCATTTGCTCTATCTTCATCTTCTTGTCCATGCCTCATCATTTCTAAATAAAAATCTTCCTTAAAAAGTGACTTCCACCATAAAAGAGCTTCCTCAGCTTGAGTTTCTCCTACATTAAGAATTTTTCCAGCAATCTCTCCATTCATATTTCCCGAAAGAACAATAAGATCTTCTTTAAATTTTTCAACAATATCTCTATCAATTCTTGGTACATAATAAAATCCTTTAGTATAACCTAAGGAACACATTTTTGATAAATTTTGATATCCATTTTTATTTTTTGCCAGGAAAATAATTCTGTAACCGTCATCTCGATGACTTCGATCTAAATGATTAACACATACGTTTAATTCACATCCAAGAATTGGCTTAATTTTAGTTTGTTCCGAATCTTTTGATATATTACTATTGTAACTTTTTATTGCTTTTATAAAATGGAAACATCCCATCATATTTGCTCTATCAGTAATTGCAATAGCTGGCATTTTAAATTCAGCCGCTTTATTTACTAAACTCACTATTCTAGAAGTAGATTGTAAAACAGAAAATTGAGAATTGTTGTGAAGATGAACAAAAGGAGCATTAATTAATTGATCTGGAATATCTCCAGATAAAATCTTATCATTATTTTCTTCTTTTATTAAAGATTTTTTAATCTTTTCGGATTCTTTTTTTAAATTTAAATGTTTTAATCCTAATAAAGCGATTGGAATATTTTCTTCATTTTCTATGTTTTCAATCAAATCAGGATATCCTTTGAAAACAGATTGATCAAAAACTCCTTTTCTAACCAATTCAAAGAAAACTCTTGATGTAGCCTCTACATCTGCAGATGCATTATGAGCTTCATTAAATTTTTCTTTAAATAATAAAGAATAAATTTCTATTAATGTAGGATACTTATACTTTCCGCCTCTTCCACCAGGTAGCTTACACTGATTAGCTGTTAACTCGCTACATGTATCCAACACATCCTTTTTTGTGATATCAATAGTATGGCCAATCCTAAATAATTCAGCTCCGATTATATTAATATCGAACTTAACATTATGCCCAACTAAAAAACCAGATTTATTATAATCCAAAATAAATAATTCTAAAACTTCCTTTATATTTTTACCAATTTGAGAAGCTAGATCAGTGGAGATTCCGTGAATTTTTTCAGCTTCAAAGGGAATAGTAAAACCTTTAGGTGTTAATAAATAGCTGTGATTTGATATTAAATCCCCTTTAATATCATGTAGTTGCCAAGCCAATTGAACACATCTTGGCCAGTTATCACTATCACTAATTGGCGCACTCCATTTTTTAGGTAAACCAGTTGTTTCTGTATCAAAAACTAAAAACATTAATTGAAGAAATTTAAAATATTAAATTTAATTATCTTTTTATTAAAAAACATAAGAATCTTTCTAAGTTATCAACTTGGATAGTCTTAAAAAAATTGGTTTGTTAGTTTCGAAAAAAAAATTACATTTGCAGCTCATTAATAATCAAGGTTTAGGACCTTACAAATTAATTTGATATGGCAGTAAAAATTAGACTTCAAAGACACGGTAAAAAAGGTAAACCTTTTTACTGGATAGTAGCCGCAGATGCAAGAGCAAAAAGAGATGGGCGTTACTTGCAAAAACTTGGGACTTTTAATCCAAACATTAATCCACCTTTGACAAAACTAGATATTGATGAATCTGTTAGATGGATACAATTTGGTGCTCAACCAACAAATACAGCTAGAACTATTCTTTCTAACGAAGGTGTTCTTATAAAAAGCCATTTACTTAATGGTGTAAAAAAAGGAGCCTTTAATGAGGAAGAAGCAGAAGAAAAATTTCAAGCTTGGGTTAATAATAAGCAATCTAGTGTTGACGGAAAGAAAGCTAAGTTAGAAAAAGATGCCATCGATAAAAAGAAACAAGTTCTTGAATTAGAAAAAGAAGCAAGTGAAAAGAGAAAAGCTAAGGCAGAAGAGGCTTTAATTGAAGAAAAAGCACCTGCTGCTGAAGAAGAAGCTGCTGAAAAAGCGCCTGCTGCTGAAGAAGAAGCTGCTGAAAAAGCGCCTGCTGCTGA
>ENA-OSJC01000903-OSJC01000903.1-marine-metagenome-genome-assembly--contig:-NODE-903-length-26697-cov-10.605447_pt1 | contig 26697 bp, 33 predicted proteins | sample MGYA00237885_ERZ534234 | MGnify/ENA primary metagenome ERZ534234 (study PRJEB26413, sample SAMN06343907) | marine metagenome | isolation source: coastal waters | place: Atlantic Ocean: West Antarctic... | reverse complement strand
GACGGAAGGGCTGGGTATTCACCTTTTGCGTCTTTGATACCAGCTCCCGGTACCAACATGCCTGTTACATTAGCTACTTGACCAGCAGATGGCGTGAACTGTACAGCCACATCTCTGTCGATCTGATCTTGCATCATCTTTTGCTGTATCTGTTGTTCCAGTAAATCCCTAAGTGCCATGTGTTAAACCGTTGCGTTACTCCATCTTTCCAAAATCTGTTTGTCGCTGTTCCAGAACCAACCTTGATAACAAGCCGTTGGTATGTCCGCTCTGTCTGCAAATTTCATTGAACGATTCTATCATCGAAAGCAAGGGCCAGTAAACCAAACAACGACTGCATAGCGTTCACCAGAGGTAATCGGATTCACTTTGTGCGGTATAAAGCTACTAAAAGCGATGACGTTGCCGACACTTGGCTTTTGGCAAGCTCCTTCTTCACTGGTTCTGAAGCAAATCTCACCGCCTTCGTATTCATCATTGAGTAATACGGACACGCTGACCTTCCGAGAGGTTTCGCTTGTGTGGGGCTCCAGGTCGATGTGGTAGTTGTAGCCATTGGAAGGAGCTTTGTAGTGCATGATCTGTGCTTTCTCGATGCCAGTAAGATCGTACTTGAAGTAGAGATTAACCATCTTTGCAACCTCTTGCAAGATGTCGTACAACTCTGTGGCTTCATGCTCAATATGGTAAACATCAGCATCTCTAACGGCAGTGTCGGTCTTTTTCTTGCCAGCTTTGTGTACTTTGGCCTTTACTGGGGCTGCGTCTACCAGGTAGTCCATGAACGCTTGCACCTGTTCGCTGGACAAAGACATGCCTGTTACACCGTGTTTAGAGGAGTGCATGGTCTACTGTGTTACTGGTTCCAGCCATGAAACGATTGTATCAGTGCAAGCGTGTGTTAGTAAACCAAGTTGTTTATGTAGACACTACCAGCTCGCATCTGGGGTTCTCTTTGTCGAAACCACCAAATTTGTAAATCACTTGGTTGACCTGTTCAAAGCTGTCGTCTTTCAGAACTCCAGCCTTCACCAGAGCGTCACAGGCAAACTTGTCTATGATTGAGCAAGGGTTGCTTATGTCGATACGCCTTTTGGTTTTGGAGTAGTAGGTGTAGGTCAAGGTCACTGGTTCGGTGAATTCAGGTAAGTCTTGCAACTCAGGTAGTAGCTCCTCGGTGTAATTTTTTTTTGCAATAGACAGGATTCTGAAGTAGGCGTTTCTGTAGTTGTTCAAATTTAAAATAAATTTTTTATTTTTTGAATAGTAAATTTGTAACGGCAAACAAATATTAATTTGATCTTTCATTCTAAAAGTTGCCCTACATTTTGTTGGTAATTAATTTTCATATTTTTTTTTGAAAAATTTTTTTTTAGCACGAATGTGGTCGTGTGCAAAGTATAGCACTTTAAAAGTGCAATGAGATTTTTTGGTGATTCAGTGCACCTAACTTAATTATAAACACTCGCCTGTACCAATATATATATATTGGGGTGTCGGGGTCAATTAATTGGTTCTGGCTACCCTAAAAACCCAGTCCATAGGGTTCCTTTGAGGGCTGGAGAGAACCAGAAATGCAGAGGTGTTAGCCCTCTGAACACAAGTTTGCACAATCATGCAAAGATTTGCATGTTAGCATACACTCGTAAGCTATTGATTCTATTAGACTTTTTGGAAAAAAATGAATTTCTCTGGATTTTTGAGCTCTCAGCGGAAGAGCACTCCATTACTTAGTTAACTATTCACTTATCCTTCGGTGAGTAATCCGAGGCTTCTGCTCCGAGCAACTTGCCCAGTCTCTCCTTGATATCCTCCTTACTCATGCGGTCAAGGTTGGCGTTGATGTTGATGTTCTGCGAGCGATTGATGGACAATCCTCCCAACTGATTGAGCTCCTTGATAGCAGAAACCGCAGCGTTAAGCTGTCCACTTTCATACGCTTGCTCCATGATCTTCCACAACATTGTGCCAGTCTTCTGTGGTGTGATGGCGTACTTCTCAGCCAGCTCATCCTGTTTGATCCTGATGGCTTTGACTACCTTTGGGTGATGCGTACCACTGAGCAGTTTGTTGGCACTGACAGCTGGGAACTCGAAGCCAGCTTTCCGAGCTGCTTCAGTCTGGCTGCAAGCACCTTCGGTGTAATGCCACACGAATGACGACTGCATCTCAGTCAAACCAAACTCGTTGTCTTTCTCAAATTGAGTCGGAGCACTCACGATTTGTTCCTTCGGTTTCCTAGGTCGTCCAGCCATGTCTACTCCTCGACCAAGGCAATGAACTCACCCTCGTCTGTCTTGATTATTGTTATTATGTTCTTACCTTTGAGCTTTCGCTCCACTCCCATGAAAGTGTTAGCAACCACAAAGTGAGTGGTAATTTCGTAGTCCTCGTCATCGGTTCTCAGCAGTATTGATTTTAGTAAACTCATGACAACAGTGTACCAAGGGTAGTGTACAGCTCCCAAACACTTCCTGTAGTGTTCTCTCTATAAACCATCGTTTTATACGTTATACTCATCTATTAATATTTATATATATATATACTACACTACTAACCTATAAGAGAAGGAAAGCCTTATAAACAAAGGAAAAATTGACAGGGTGACCAACAGTGTACAGCTACCCTTCCTCACCCTCTTTGACACCCTGTCACAGCACATCTCTGCATACTTTCGCACATTGTTATACATCTTCGCACACCTCGTCTCGCCCCTTGAAGTGTACCCTAACGAAATATTTGCGTACTAACCCTACCAAAGTGAACACCAAAGTTTGCACTACTGCCGTGACTGGCACGCTGAGTTCCATCCAAGTGGTGGTAGACAACACGAGGATTGCTATCGGAAACGCCATGAAGAAGCCGATGGCTACATCGCTTACAGCCTCCTTGGCTGCCGATCTATCTATTGTCATAGCTGACCCTCAAACTAGCCCTGATGCCATGCTTATTCAACACCGCTTTCAACTCCGCTAAGGACTCGTCAGTCTCAGGTCTTACGACCAACCCAGCGTGAACGTAAAGCGTCTGTACTGCCTTCTTATTCGTCATGACTTGTGATGCACCGTAACAAACGCTTCACACTTGGGGCAACTCAGATTTGTAATGATAAACCACTCTTCAGCTTCGCTGTCATCGTCTCCGCCCCATATAAGTTTTGTATTACAGTTATAACAGTTCATTTCTTCTCCCATTTGTTGTCATACAACCTCTTTTCTTGTAAATGCCTGACCAAACGATAAGCAACGAGGAACGGCATGAGGACTGCGAGTGTGAACAAGCCGATGGCTGCTATGGATATGTAAAACCACACAGTAAGCCACTCCTTTATGGTCTGGTTATTCATCGGTGCCTTGTCCCATATATTCATGTTTGTATAAATTCATGCTTCTATTAACCTCATGCCGTAATTGTTACACCCTATAGTAATATCTAGCCCCTTTTTCTTAATCAATCGGTTATTCTTAAATGGTCTGTAGTTAACGTGGTGATGCCATCTGTTAAATCTCCACACCACTTTTGCTACATCAGGGTGCAATGCCTGTATCATTTCTGACTTAGGCAAAGTGCCTTCTTTGCCGTAGAACTCTTCGGTGTTGCCACCCTTCACCTTCTGTGTCGTGTTCTTCTCTTGCAGAAAAGCATTAAACTGAACCGTGCAATGACCATCTTTCAAAACTCTCAATGACAGGTCTGTGTCTTCGTTGTACCTACCTCTCCAGCGGTAAGGTATGTTGTTTTGTATTAATAGTATTGAATAAATGCGTGTGTTTTTAACAAAAGGCGGTAAAGGCTCTTTAGCTTTAGCAAAAAAATCGTAGTTTAAGCCAGCCAGATAAACATTTTCATATCTATCAACAAAATCTTCAGCAGCTTTTAATATGGTGCCGCTAGTAACTTTACACATTAAGTTTTGGTTAAGCCTGTTAAAACTAGCTATGTTGTCATCCATTACCCAATGTCTTATAGCCCCCAAATTTATAGAATGATCCCAACAAAAGTTTCTAGCAGCTCCCGGTCCTTTACTTTTCTTGTCACCAATATCGTCACAAGTGTTATATTCATTTAAGTAATGGTTAGGCAAAACCAACACTCTTTTTGCGTCTATAACGGATGCATAATTATCGTATTCCTGTTCTTCAACAACAATATAATAAGGAACAGACATCGACTCTAAGGCTTTGCTTGTGTGTCTTGTTTTCCATCTTCCTTTAGAAACAATGTATATAGGGTAGTTAGGATTCATCATCAATGTATTTGTATTTAGAAGCTCTGCGGAAAGGTGCATGTGGAAACCACAAGGTTTTTTGTTTTGGCGTAATTTCTTGTTCCATCAGAGCTTTGAACTTGTCAAAGTCTTCTTGATTTCTAAACCGCACGTTAACCTGATGCCACGGTCTTAAATCTTGTTGTTCAAACTCTGGCATGCCATCCCATTCGTCTTCACAATCTAAAAACAATTCTTTTTGTTTGTCTTTACTCATCAGTCGCTCCCAAAGTTGCTGTTAAACCCACCCGACTCTTCCACAGCGGTGTAGCTGATGTCGTAGACCTTCTTACCGTTGGTTCTGCGTGCTTCGATGCCTCTTTCGTGCAAGACACGATTGGCTTCTTTGAAGTCAGGCATCCTTGGGGCTTTAATGCCCAGATCACGCAACAACTTGGTCATCTGTACTGGTTTGGTGAACTCACTGTCGAAATCAACGTGTTCCAAGAGCAAATCTTCAACGCTAGACTGTGTACGGTATATCTCATTCGATTCATGCAACATGGCTCGCTCATCAGGGCTTAGAAACCAGTTCTTTTGCCCTTTCACATACAAAGTCTCCTTAACTTCAGCCCACAACTGTTGCATCTTGACCCCATGATTGACGTTGATGTCTTTTACCGCCAGAACCCAAAATCTTCGATTACCAGACGTGTCCGTCAAGAATTCTCTGGCGTTAACACTAGCGTAAAAGGCAGTACGTCTCTGGTAGGTGGTAAACGCTCTGTCATACGGCAATCTTAACTCATCCGTCTTTGCCGTGACAAATGCTTTGAGCTGGTCGATGTCACTCTTCTTAAAAGTACTCTCAATTTCGCCCAACTCCACAATCCAGTGACTAACGGCTCGCTTCACGCTGTCCTTATCACTAGGGTTCAGCGTGGCACCTTCCAGTAGCCAACCCCTGTCGTAATCGCACAGTCGCTTGAACCACAGCGTCTTACCCAGTCCTTGTGCACCTTGCAGTACCAAGATGCCTTCGAGTTCCACTCCTTGTTCTTCGTAAGCAGCAGCGACACAACTGACCAACCACTTCTTCATCAGCATTTCTTTTAGTTGGTTGCTCTCGTGTGTCATTAGGCTGTCCAGAAAGGTTTGCAGTCGGCTTTCGCCATCCCAAGGCTCGCTGTCTATCCACTCCACCACTGGGTTGTATTCTTCTGCCAGTATCTTCAGGTAATCTCTGACTCTGGTGTGTGGTATGCCCATGTTGATGGCACGGTCCTCCACCTCTATCAGAGATGCCTCCTCCTTCATGTCAGCGATGAACTTGGTGTTCGGTATGTCTATTTCCATGCGTTTCTTGATGACGTTGTAACGCACTTCAACATTGTGCGTTTTTAAAACGCCATTGACGTTGTCCTTGGTGTTCAAGAAGCGTCCGCTTGCGTTGCGTTGGAACTCGTAATCGACTGGTAGGTCTAATTTCTGCAAGGAAGGTATCAGCTCTCCTTCTAATGGGTCGTTCTTGTGGTCGTTGTAATCACCCTTGCTCTGAGGCATTAAAACCTCTGCATTGCCCTTGTTTTTAAGTATGGCTTGACAGGCTTTGCTTGCTTCCTTCTCACCTGTCTTGGAGTCGTCATTGTCCGCTATAAAGATGTGTTTCTTCTTGTTGAAAAATTCAAACATGACCTCTGCAACAGGCGATAGATTGTAAGCGTCAAATGCCACGATGACAGGCTGTGAGTAATCAGCGTAGACACTCGCTGCGGTGGCATAGCCTTCTGCGTAGTTAATTATGTCGCTGGTTTTCAATATCTCTTTGCCCAGAATAAAAAAGCTACCGCTTTTCTTAGAACCAGTAAGAAATTTCTTTGAGCCGTCCTGTGCTATGTATTGCAAACCTACCACCGTCATCTGTTTGTCGTACAAAGGTATAACCAGCTGTCCCGATGCGTTGACCTTTAAACCGTAAGACAACACCTGTTTCTTTTCTAAGTATGGGTGCTTTTCACACGGTAGGGCTTCATCCCATAGGCTCTGTGCCCTCTTAGCTGCTTTGCTGTACTTCTCCTGTTGTTTGACCTCTGCTTGCTTCTGTAGATCGGCTATTTCTTGCCGTTCGTCTTTAGTAAGGGTCTGCCTTTTCCTGTTTTCTGGTTTCCAGATAGCAGTAGGAGAATCAGCCGAGACTCGATAATCACCCAGTCTGCCATAAGGCACAGACTGATCGAGCCACAACTGATACCACCCTACGAGCTTCCTTTTGCCGCCAACATTGATGTAAGCACGACCAATAGTGCCGTCAGCGACTAAGCCCTTCTGTGGTTCTGGTTCCAAGCCATTGTCACTAAGAAAGTTAGTGAATTCTACTTGGTAATCTACTGTTAAAGGTCTATCAAAATTCTTGGTTGGTCGTGTTATTTTAAGTGACATCAATTATCTCTTTTTATTTTGGTCGTTGTGGTTTTTGGTAAAGTATGTAAAATAGTACAAGATTTTATTTAACTTAGCAAACACAATTAGGAGACATTATGAGCTTAACAATAAAAAGTACTGGCGATTTTGAAAAGCTAGACAAAGGAAGATACGCAGCAATCTGCTATCAAATAGTAGACATGGGTACCACAAATCAGGAGTACGAAGGCAAGGTTTCTAAGAAGAAACAAGTCAGAATAACTTTTGAAACCACCAGTGAAATGATGGCAGACGGCAGACCTTTTTCTGTCAGCCAGACGTACACAGCGTCATTGTCAACGATGGCATCTTTAAGAAAACACTTGGAGTCGTGGAGAAACAAAAATTTCACAGAGGAAGAAGAAGCTGGCTTTGATATAAGCAATCTGTTGGGTTGTTCGGGAGACATAGAAGTTGGACACACATCAGGTGGCAATGAAAAGATCATAGGCATACGTTACCCTGAAGGCGGTGTACAAAAAGTAGCTACTAAGAACGAACAGGTCTTGTTTGATCTGGACGTTTACAACGATGAGTTTAGAGGCAAGTCTTCTGATGAAACCAAAGCCATGTGCGATGTATTTGTAGGTTTTCAAGAATGGCTACAAAAAGACATCGAAGACAGCTTTGAACACAAAGCAGCTGTACAAGAAGGCAACGAATCAGACGTTGTTAAGTCAGAGGTAATAGAAGAAAGCAACAGCGAATCGTTAGCTGATCTAGCAAACGATGACGATGAAAACGACTTACCGTTTTAGTTAAATTTCCGTGGGCGATTCCCTTTTCCTTTTTTGATCTCACACTCAAATGGAATCGCTCACACTTTTCTGGACACAAAATGCAAAAAGACATGGTTAATCATCCACCACATTATGAAGGCGACATAGAATGTATCGACTACATACAACAACAACTTGGCGACAATTTCAGATACTACTTAGAAGGAGCTTCGATCAAATACATGCACAGGTTTAAATACAAGCATAAAGATACAGGCAAAGAGATAGAGGACTTACAGAAGAACCAATGGTACGACAGTAAGTTAATAGAAGAACTGCAACGACTGAGAGAACAAGAGAAACTCATTGAGTAATTTACAATACGACATCTACAACTTACCAGCTGCAATTATGATGCAACATCAGATGTCAGAAGAAGTGGTGCAAACATTAAATACTCACCTAGACACAGAGCTGAAGAATCCAGACAGAGAATCCTTGAGTGGCGATCTGGTCGGACAGATACACCAAGGTGAACAGCTGTCTATGGATTTTGCGTGTGACGATCTAAAAGACTTTAGACTTATGGTTGAGAACTTAGGGGTAGCCTATCTCAGACACTTTGTGGAACAAACTGGGACAATGATAAAGCCCAAGCAAGTCGTGACAGACAAACTCTGGTCGGTTCATTCCTATGAAGGCGACTACAATCCTATCCACGACCACCTGACAGCATCGCCTATGGGCATCAGTTTTACTACTTGGACAAAAGTACCAGAGCAAATAGGTAAGACAGCAGATGGTAAAGAAATAGAAGATTACAATTTATACAACTCATCTGGAGCCATAGATGGGTACATCAATTTTACATACGGTCTTAACCAAACCTCAGACCCAGAGAGGTTAAGACCTTCTCAGTCTCGGTATGTAAAACCAGAGGAGGGTAAGTTGCTGTTGTTTCCATCGTGGATGCAACATGCGGTTTATCCTTTCTTCGGTTTGGGTGAGAGACGAACAGTAGCTGGCAATATGAATTGCTTTGACGTAACAGAAGAACAAATGAAGGAGATGGAAGATGGAGTTTAAAGTAGGAATATACGAGGACATGCCGTTTGAAGAGTACAACGAGATACCAGCTTACCGAGCATCGGACATAAAGGATGTGGACAAATGTTTGTACACTTGGAAGAACCGCAAAGGATTCAAAGACTCACCAGCGTTGCTGGAAGGTCGTGTGCAACACACCGTGTTCCTAGAGTTCCACAACTTCCACAAGGAGTTCATCATAGAGCCCAAGTTTGACCGTAGAACCAAAGACGGCAAGACAGCTCACGCTGAGTTCTTGGAAGAAGTTGGCAACCTGACACCAATCCCTAGGTCTTTGTACGACACTTGCATGGAGCGTAGAGAAACCATCGTTGATCTGGTGCCAGACGGCAAGGACGACAGGACAGAGCTGACGTTGTGTTACTTGTATCACGGACATCCGTTTAAATCACGATTGGATTGGTACGATGGCAAGAGGGTATGGGATTTAAAAACGTGCCGTGACGCTTCTCCTAGAGGCTTCAAACAAGCGATAAACAACTTCCGTTACCACATGCAAGCGTCTTTGTATCTGGATGCGTGTCGTGCGGTTGGTTTACCAGCTGAAGGCTTTTCATTCCTAGCACAAGAGAAGGCACAGCCTTATCCTTACGTTATCTACGAGATGTCTAAAGAAGCCTTGAAGTACGGTGAGGCTAAGAACGAACAAGCATTGCATGCTTTGTTAAAAGCCAAAGAGACTGGAGAGTATTTGCCCTACAACGTGAAAGGAATACAAACGGTAGAGCTAGGTGACCTGTATTAGTTACAGCTAGGCTCTAGGTCTTTGTAGTCTGGGTAGTAACCAGCACACACCATGTCGGTGTAATGTTGTTGAGCTATCAGCTCGTCTTCCATGTCCATCTTTCCTACAATGCCTAGCATTGCAATCACAAACACCGCCACCAACAATCCTTGCCATCTTTTCATTACTCACCCCTCTTTTTATTTCTGCGTTTAATCTGCTCTCTTTTCTTGGCTCTTTCTTTGTCAGTTATACCAAGATTTTCTTGTTGCCTTTCAACAAACCTGTGATTTTGGTTAGGCTCAATGGTTGTAAATTTAGTCATTAGTCTTGCTCCGATTTTCTATTGAAGCGTTCAATCCTAGCTTTTTCTTCTGCATCCTTTTTAGCAGCAGCTTGCTCTAGCCATTCTTTTTCTTCTTCGTCATGCTCACGACTAATTTCCTGTTCATAATCGTAAGCACTCATAAGTTTAAGTAGCTGCCAATCAAAACCTCTTTTTGAGTCTGCTGACATAGAGAAAAACTTATTTCTTTTTCTTCGTATTTCTGGGTCTAGGAATTCTCCATTTGCTAGTTCAATTAAAGTGCGGGTGTAATCTTCTTCATGTATTTCAATCTCGCTTAGTTCTACATGACTTATCCAATCAGTACCATACACTGCGGATTCTTTAACAATAGTAGCAAGTTCGTCATAAGCATCCTCCATAGTTTCGCTGTAAAGCCACTTATCATTTTTCAAGTCGTCTGATTGTATGTCTGTTATATATAGATATTTCATTACGCCACCTCCTGTGCCCATTGCTTTTCATAATCATTAATAGCATCTTCTATACGCCAAGTAACAAAGCTCTTAGCATGTTCTAAGGTTGTATAATCTCTTCTATTACCGACTAAATCTATACTTTGACAATAAGGTGTGTAGAAGTCATACCACTCAACTTTTTCATAGCCGCTGCCATGGTTAGGAACGATGTAATAACCTTTGTATTTGTAACCCCACTTACCACCAGCCGATGGATGACCTATCTCTTTTAACAATTGTGATTTCATTATTTTTTCTCCTTTGTTTATTAATCTCACATACACATAATAGCAAATGTGTAGGAATGTGCAAGTATTTGCACAAAGAAATATTAATTAACTTTAAGGGATGTATTCAACCAAATCCACCATGCGTTTTTTGTCGCACAGCCAAAAGACCAACAAGTATCTGTCGCCAGTTCCTACTGGCAGTCCTTTGTGCAGATTGGTAAAGCTAGGGAAGATCAGGGCGTGACCATTCGGTATGGGCTTCAGTGAACCGTGGTTGTGAAAAGCAGTGCCTCCACCTTCATAAGAGCCTGTGTTAAGAGGAACCACCACACTGATGTCAGCACTGTGGTCGTGGTGCCAAGCACCCTGTTGCTTCTCTTTTATATTGTAGTTAGCGATCTGGATGCTGGCTGGGTCTTTGCAGTCACGTTGCCAAATTGCATTGAAGATAGGATTGAGAACCGTTTGTACAACAAACCACATGTTGCGGTACAGCTCTGGACAGTGCTCCAACAACACTATCTCTGGTATCTGCCTTAGATCGTCTTCGTCTTCGTTGCCTTCAAACTCAATCTCCCTCTTCATCAGCTCTATCTCTTTTATTAAGAGCTTGCAAAAGTGTCTGCGAAACAACGGCACGGTGTACACATCAGGAAATACTTTCTTAACAATCTGATGCACAGGAGTCTTGTCCATTGGTTCTATGCCTTTGCCAGCTCGAAACTTAGCAACCAGTGGCATAGTTTCCTGTACGGCATTGTAGGTGTTCTGGTTGATCATCCAGTGCGATTGCATGCTGAGTAAATAGTTTTTGAGTTTGTACATGCTTGTAGTTTATCATATATTTTTTAATACTTATTTGTAAATTGTTGCAAACTACAGTAAACTTCACACCATGGAAAATCAAATGATAGATGAAAGTAACAAGATAAGGAAAAGTTTAGCAGTAGACGTTAAGACTTATGATCTTCTTCAAGATATATGTGGACAAGAGCATCGATCAAAAATTGATCAACTCAAGGTTCTGATTGAAAAAGAACACAGACGTTTAAGTGCACTAAGTGTTGTCGAAGCGTAATGTTTTTCAAAAGCATTATGACTAAGAAACCAATCCCTCAAAGTTATAAGCCTGTGGTCGAAGCACCAGAGGTTATAGAACTGTTCAGTCGGTTAACACTGCATCACCAAGTGGCATTGCTACGATTGATGTCAAGAAACTTAGAAGTAGAAATAGATGGAGAAACCACGATGGGTTATGATCTGGACTTTGAAGTTGTTGGTGCGATGATCAAAGCAACCGAATCTTTAGACTAAACCAGCAATACCAGCCTGTTGCCTCATGGCAATCTCTCTGTCGTCTTCGTTAGGAAGAAGGGTAGGAGATACCATTTGCTGTGGAGCTAGGGTAGGCGGTGGAGCCATGCTGGGTGGTGGAGCATCAAACATACTGCCTTGTACCTGTGGCATCTGAAAGTTATCTATGGAGCCTTGTAGGTTGCTCAAGTTGTTTTCTGATCTTAAATTTACATCATTAGATGGCATTTCATCTGTAAACTCTGGTTCTCTGGTTTCTTCTAAAGATTGAAGGACCAAAGGTGCTTGAAAACGATTTAAAGTTTGTCTAACTGCGTTTATTGAAGAATCCTCTGCTTGAGGTTCAGGATAAGTTAGCAATTCTTTTTTAGCTAAAGCAGAAGCTATTGTGTAATTGGCTTTATCAGGATTAAGTTTAATCTCTGCCCACAAAGTAGGAAGTACATTTTCTTTAAACTCTTTAACTTTTAAAAGTTGATTTGGTGTAAATAGTGCGTTAATAATTTCTTTTTGATTTTTAAAAATATCATTGTAATTTTTTACTATGCCTGATCTGCTTGCTTCATTATCGTCATCACTAAATGCCTTGGTAAGTATGCCGTCTTTTAACAAAGCCTTAACTTCAACAAACTGTTCTTCTGGTAAAGCGTTTCTAAGTTTAGACATAACAAGAGGTAGCGATTGATTTGGAGCAAGTTTATTGTGTCCAAACAAAAGATTAACCGTATTCTTGGGTGTGTAATTTTTGTTAGTAATTTGCCCAAGTATTTTGTTTGCTGCTCTTTCTCTGTTTTCTACAACACCTTCTCCACTCATTAATCCCATGTAATTTTTGTAAAGACCAGTAGCGTCTTGTAATTGATCCAACACTTCTTTGTCACCAGAAATTAAACCTGTTTCAATTTTATTGTAAACAGAACCGTCAAGCACTTCTTTCATTTTCATTAAAGCCAATTTTATAGGGCTATCAGAGTTTGTTTTCTGTATGGATGTGTCTAATCTTTCTTGATAACCTTGTATGTTTTTTAAAGTTTGGTCAGCAGATTTTGAATTCTGAGTTTGTTTTATTAATCTTTGTAAAGATACAATTTCTTTTTGTAAAGGTCCGCCATCTATTTGGTCTGGAGAAAATATATTTTTATATTCTTGTAAAACATCGCTAGGAACCATATTAATGCCTTGTGAAATATCTCCACCAGTAGCAGCGTAGATTATATTTGAATTCACATCATCATCATCTTCTACGTTAAATTCAAATTCATCTTGTAATGTAAGAGCGTCTGATTTTATTTCACTTAGTTGTGCGTCATCAAAACCTTTTTTTGTAGGCGTTTGTGAATTATCAGAAGATGGTTTTTTAAGCAACAAATTTAACAGCTCTTGTTTTGCATCTATTTCTGTTGCTCCTTCTATTTCACCAACAACTCTTGAACCTCTAGCTGCTGTCAACGCAGCTGGGCTTTGTAAAGGTTTTAACTTTCTTGAAAGCTGTCCAATTTTTAAAGCTGTTTCGCCTATTAAACGAGGAGATTGAAGTGGTAATCCTATAAGTGCCGCTGGATTCATCATACCAGCGGCAGCGGCTGGAACACCGTAAGCTGTCATCGAACCAGCACTTATGCCTTGCAATCCTCTCGGTGAGTAAGTATTTAATGCTTGTCCCGCTATTTCTGTAACTAAATTGGGGTCAAGGGTTTTTAACATTTCCAATCTGTTTCCGTAGCTGGTATTAACATTGTTACGCATTGAAGATTGCAGCTTTCTTAATATGGTTCCAGCCGCTTTATTATTACCTAAAGAAAGTTCTTGAATGTATTGTTTTTCCAACTTTATGGCAGATTCATAGGCGTTCATGACTTTTCCATATTCAGGAACTTCTTTTATGATCTGTGCCTTGATGCTGTTCCTAATATCGGTAACCACCATTCCAGCATCACCCACTTGTAGTCCTGTTGGATATTCAGAATCTATCCTTCTTTTAAGAGTGTCCATGCCTCTGGCGTTGTGTAATTTAGGATTTTTTTCAAATTCATCAACTATTTTTTTTATGTCTTTTAATTTAATTTGTGCTTTTGCTGACAACTCAGACATTCCTTCAAATTTGTTTGAATTTTCAAAATCAAATATTTTTTGTTTTATTGTTTTGAAATCAACAGGAGAATTTTCTAATTTTAAAGCTGCTTTGTTGGTTTTGTAATTGCCTTTTCTTGTATCACCCAAATCCTTCATGGCTTGTAGTGCTTTCGGCACTATTTCATCTGGTGTTACATTTCCTCTTAAATTATCTATAAATAATTTTTGTGCATCTCCCCCAGCCTCTCCAGACTCAAAAGCTACTCTAAGAGCATCTCCACCAGAACCCGAAGTCATGCCAAATAATGGTGCTGCTGCATTTCCAATACCTTTGGTGGTTGCACTGATTGCTTTACCAGTAGCTTGAACAGGGTCAATAATGTTTCCCACTTTAGAAATAGTGGTTGTTGTTTTTCCAGCAATACCCGGAATTTTAGCTGCCAAACCAGCACCACCCGTAAATACAACAGAGATATCGCTTACGACACCCAAAGGGTCTGTGGCAAAAGCACGTTTAAATCCTTCAAAACTTCCATAACGATCTGCAAAGAATTGACCAACCGCTTTTGCAGTTGCTTCATCTGGTTGTTCGCCTTCAGTTGTTAGTTGATAAATGCCCATTCCCAAACTAGCCAGAGACTGTGCTGTTTGTATAGGATGCCTGATTGGCATGGTTACATCAGAGACTAACTGAGCTGCACTTGATGGCACGTTTGTTAGTGCTTGATATAAAACTTCAGAACCAGAAAGAGAGTCTTCTTCTGTGGTTTTTTTATTTCTTTTACTTTGTAATTCTTCTAATAAAGACATAACTATTCTTCTCCTTTTCCTAAAAATCTAAGAATTGAATCTTGTACGTCTTTGTTACCTTCTTCAAATAAAGTTGTTAATTCTTTGTTTGATTTTCCTACAAAATCGTCTTCATTAAAAGAATCTAAAATATTTTCAAAAGCCTTACCTTTTTGATCTGCTGGCATTATGCCTTCATAACTTTCCAAGGTGCCGTATTCAAGCCAGTGTGCACTTAAACTGTCCATAGCATTTTTTGTATCTTGTATTTTTGTAACCAATCTTGATAATCGTTTATAATTTTGTTCTTCACTGAGTCTTATATCAAAAGCCGCTGCTACCAATCTATTACCTTCGTTTTCAGTAAACTGAGCACCTAATGTAGCTCGCAAAGATTGAAATACAACATCTCTAATGTCGCCTATAAAAGCAAGTGATTCTGGGTACGCATAAGACGTAACCCCTTCTGGGAGCATACCAATAAAAGGACCAGATATATCGTCACTCATCGTAAGAATTTGTAATTTTTCATTCAAATTAGTAAGGTTTTGATCGGTTTGTTGTCGCTCTCCAGAAATCCAATCGGTTTGCCTTTTAGCAAAATCTTGGTCTTGTTTTACCTGACCCGGAGTCAACACAACGTCTGTTCCTTGTTCTGCTATTTTTATCTTTTTTGCTACTTCAGCACGAAGCTCGGCATCGTATTTACCAACAGAACCAAGACCAACAACATCATCAATATTTTGTTGGATAATAGCTTTTAATTCGTCATCGGTTTCTTCTCTAAGTTGTTTTCTCAAACCACTAAGATGCCCAGCATTTTCAATTAAAGTAGTGGCTTTACCGCCAGATAAAGAGGCTTTTGCTAGTTCAAACAAAGTGTCGTCTAAATACTTTGTAGCCGTTTGTTCGTCTTCCATAGCCATTCTTGCGGCTTGTAACCCTATTTCTCGTCTGGCTTTTGCATACTCCACATCTCTTTGTTTCATTTCTTGAGAAGCCTGATTGAAGCCTAACGCAAAACCACCACCTATGGAATTCGGTTGATCCGTTTGTTTTTGTGCCGACAATCCTTGTGAAAGGCTTGTGGCTAAATCAAATACGTCATAATTTCTTTGTGGTGGATTAAACTCACTTAGACGATCTGCGTATTTTTTTTGTTCTTTTTCGTAATTAAAATTCTTAACACGATCATTCAAAGATTGTATGTACGAATTGCTGATGTTACCTGAAGATGGTAGTTCTACAGAACCTTTTGGAATGTCACCAATACTTTCTAAATGTGCAATTATTTGTCGTTCAGACGCTCCCTGTAACCTAAGTCTTTCAATGGTAGAACCAGCTCCGGGTACGGTGGTTGCTATTTCTGCTAATCCCATTACGTTGCCCTCGTTCCTCTAGCCATACTGCCAAAGGCTCCAAACGCTCCGAGTCCTGTGTTAATACCAGCCATCATTGCACTCGGTCTAGGAGTGAATCTTGTGCTGGTTTGGAATGAGCCTTTCGGTGCCATGTTTACAAACGGTGACAGTGCTTGGTATTGTGCCAACGGAGCCGCTTGTGCCGTCAGAGCGTTCGCTCTCTGTGCATCCAAGACAGCCTGTGCTTGTTGTTGTTGCAGTCCGCCTTGACCCATTAGTTGACTGGCATCAAACGCACCAGCTTGTTGTGTTTGCGATCCTAGTCCTTGTAGGTTGCTACCTAAACCAAACTGAGCATTGGCTAAATTTTGACCGTACTGCGACTCTAAACCGCCCATGTTACTAAGAGCTCCAGCACCAGCTTGTGCTGCTCCAAATCTTGTACCAGCCAAGCCAGCTAATCCTTGTGACGCTGCTCTTTGTGCTTGGTTCCGCCTAGCAAACTCACCCATACCTGTCTGTTGAGCCTCTGAGAAGCCTCTGGAGCGTATTCCACTCAGTGCTTCACCCAAACCTCTGCCTAACGCTTCTCTTCTGTCAGTAGCTCCTAATCTTGCTCTGGAACCAAATGCAGACTCACCGCCCGTTTGTATGTCTCTGGCTCTAGCAGCCATGTCTTGTTTGTCACCAGACTCCAACACATCGTCTATGGTTTGTTGTACCACTTTGTCTTCGTAAGGGTTGTAGAATTGATCCGTCATCGATTGGTCGTAAGCACCAGTGCTACGTCTTAATAAGTCTTGTGACTCACCCAACTCGCCTGTTAAATTTCCTATACCACGCTGTATGGCACCTAATCCTTGTTGCTGGAAGCCTCTGCCTCTTTCTATGCCTTGTCCTATGTCGCTCACTCCTTGTCCAAAAGCACTTTGTGCATCTAACAAAAAAGGATTTTGTGCACCTACGTTGCCTCTGGTTAAATCCATACCAGCGGTTTGATCGCCTGAGAAACCAGCTCTTTGTTCTTCTACGACTCTTGGAGTGCCATCGGCATTAAAGAAAGTCTTTTCAGATGCTTGCATGGCTCCCGGTATAAATCCACCTTGTCCATCCAAACCGAACAACAACTGTTGAGTTGCTGCGTCCATTCCAGTTTCGTTTCTTGTAACTTCAGGAATGTAGTTGGGTGATACAGTCTGCCCAGCACCTGTGTTTGGTGTTAGTGGTGCTGGCATTGGTGCACCTACTGGTGGTGTTGTAGCACCTACTGTTCCAGCTGGATTTGGTAGTTGTGCTGTCGGAAGAAAAGCATTTGGAATATTTTGTGGAGCAGTAGCTTCTAAACTTCCAAGCATTGAAGCTGGTGCTGGTGCTGCTACAGGTGGAGGCATTGGTGCAGCTACAGGTGAAGGCATTGGTGTTGGTGGTGCCATAGCCATAGCAGTTGGCATACCTAAAGGTGCTGGAGCTGGTGCAGCTACAGGTGAAGGCATTGGTGCAGCTACAGGTGAAGGCATTGGTGCAGCTACAGGTAAAGGTGGTGGAGTGTACACAGGATTGGTTACACCAGTCACTCTTTCGTATGGGTTAAAGTCTCCACTCACAGCATTATTACCATCGTTATATCCAGTGAATGCTGGAGCTGCTACAGGTAAAGGTGGTGTTGCTCCTATTACTGCACTCTGTAAGTCAGTAGGTTGTGTAGGAGCTGTTGCTTCTAAGCTACCAAACATTGTAGCTGGTGTTGCTACAGGTGAAGGCATTGGTGCTACTGGCTGTGGAAAACCTTGTGCGGGTATGTTGGGAATTCCAGCAAATCCCGGTATGTTCAAACCAGCTAAATTAGCTTGTATCTGTGCCAAGTCAATGGTTTGACCACTGGGCAATGTAAATTGATTTTGTGTGTTTAAACCAGCTATGCCTTGTGGCATTTGAAAAGGTTGTGGTGCTTGTGGCATTACTTGAGCTTGTGGCATTGCTGGAGCGTCAATTTGCTTTCGTATTCTGTTGCCGATTTTTTTTAAAAATGCCATATTATTTCTCTAAGCTGGTCTTGCTTGACCGCTAAAAGCCTCCATTAGTTGATACATGGTATCGGTTCCAGCTTGTCTGTCAGGATTGCCAGACGGACTTAACGTCAATATACCACCATCGTTGTTCATTGAATAAGAACCAGCACCTCTGACGGCTTGACCTGTCATTACAAACTCACCGTCTGAAAGCATGGCTGGTATGTCATCACTGGTTTCTGTTCCCTCTCCGTTTATTCTTCCGTTCATTCTATCAAAGTCTTCCATGGCTACGTTACCACCTTCAGCGTAAGCCATAGGCATCATAGGTCTGCCACCCATGTTGTAATTCATAGGCATCATTGCTTGACCGCCCATGTTGTAGTTCATCGGCATCATTGCCTGTCCACCCATGTTGTAACCCATAGCTCTTACAGCTTCTGGTGCTACTTTAGCCAAAGATTCCAAACCTTTGTTTGGGTATTGTGCAGCACCACCGTCTTGGTAGTTCATTACTTCACCACCCATAGCTGCTGCCATGACTTGTTCTTCTGGTCTTGGTTGACCACCACTCAGTTGTGGCATTGTGTTGGCTGGTAGCAAACCAAACTCAGTAGGGTTGGGTGCTTGTTGACCCATTCTTCTGGCGATCTCCGCTTCTAAGTTGAATCGACCAGCTGCGTTCATTGTGTTTAAAGGTGTTAACTGTACGCCTTTGTCTTTTTTAGTGTCTTCGTAAGCCAACTTACCGAGTCCAGCAGACAAAGCTCCTATACCCAACATGCCCATGCCACTCAATCCACCGTCTGTGTTTCTCATGAAAGAACTTTGAATAGGGTTGCCGTCTTTATCATATTGCTGTGGTCCAGTAAGAAAACTTAAAGGTCCAGTTCCTTTGTTTGGGTCTACGTTAAATAATTTATCTGCAATACTGTCAGGTCCAAATAAACCGCTAAATTGAGGGTCTTGTGAAGCCTTGTAAGCTGCTTGTTGTTCTGGAGTAAGTTGTGCCAATGCTTCTGGTGTCATTTGACCCTGTGGTTGGAATATACTGCCTATACCACGTCTTATGCTTGGTCCTATATTTCTACCAAACATACCTTCGCCTTTTCCAAAAATACTACCTATACCGCTTTTCATTTTTGATAATAAATTACCGCTGGTTTTTGCTCCAGCTGTTGCAACATCAGCTCCTGTTCCTAAACTGCCAATGCCTGAAGTTAACTTACCCACTCCGTAACTTGTAACACCCGATTTCAATGCGTCTTTCCAACTGCCACCACCCAGTTTAGTGGTTCCAGCTGCAATAGCAGCACTCATCAAAGGTCCTACACCGGGTATAAAATTAGCTAAAGGACCAACAATAGGTGCTACTGTTTTTGCAATTTTTTTAAGTCCTTTGCCTAATTTCTTCAAGAAACCGTGTTCTTCCGCTCCTGTGTAAACATTAAGACTGGCTACACCAGACCCAAAAACCATAGACTCTGGGTCTATGCCTTTTTCCAAAGCTGCTCTTTCTATAGCGTCTTCAAGTTGTGGATTGTTCTCTAACATCTCGGCAGAAACATTTATGTCACCTGTCCTAACGTGAGCCATCATGTTGTCTTCGCCACCAGTTTGCGACAGTTGATCTATAATTTCAGCCTGTGGTGCCAATGCTTTTGTAGTAGCGGCTTCTATCAAATTGTCCAATGCTTCTATTTCTTCTGGGTCATTGGTCATCGACTTTTGTTGTTGCAGTTCATTAATTGCTTTTTGCAACTCAATTAACTTTTGATCGGTTCCCATGTCTGGAGCAACCGCTTCCATTTGATCTCTCATGGGATTCATTGGAGCCATGCTTGGTGCGGTTCTAGCTCGTTCTTGATAGGCTCTTAATTCTTGGTCTTGTGCTCTTTGTGCTATGGTTTCTGGAGAATCTTCCATTCTACCAGTTGCAACCACTTCAGGTATTGACGTGTCTGTTCGTGTTTCTCTGTTTACAGCCATCTGTAACATGTTTTGAAATTGCGGATCGTCTCTGTTCAAACCAGTTCTTTGTTCTAGTATAGGTATGTAGCTTTGTGCATCTTGAACTAATTTAGGCTCACCATCAGCTATACGACCAGCGTAATCTAGCAAAAGTTCTTTAATATCTGAGTTTTGAAAAACAGCTGGACTACTTGCCTGTCTGTTTCGTAAGTATTCTGTGTCAGGAAGTTCTATGCCAGCAAAAGGATCGCTTTGTCCAGAATTCATCATAAAAGACTGTTGTGGCTCTGGATTATAAAGTCCAGCCTCATCACCTGTCAGGTTACTTATTCTTCTTTGTAGTTCTTCGCTCATCGCCATAATCTTACCTTTTTATATCTTAACCGAGTCTTTGCTTATTGTAGCACCAACTTCAGTAATGTCATGTGTACCATTGTTCTTGATTCCATCCATAGACTGGACCCGTTATGTTTACCGTTACATTCCCATCAAGGGTTACTGTAACAGCTCCTATTGAAGCCTTGGCTTCTAAACCAAATTGAGGACCTACTGATAGGTTTACCCAAGCATCGCCATCATAGACTTGCAACTCTTCTGTCGTGGTGTTCCAGATAACATCACCAGCACTAAAAGAAGAAGAATTGCGTTCTAAGTCTGTGTATTGTGGCGTGGCAGTAGTGTCAAAGCGTCCTAAGTTTAGTTCCATTATACGAACCAAACGATTGAAAGTGTCTATAGACACCATGTTGCCCTGTGCTATTGGCAATCTGGTTTCTAGTAACTTGCCCACTATCTTCTACCAGACGGCTGTACGTCTAAACGTGTAGCTCCTAGTCGCCATTTGTAGTCTTTTCTGTCAACCGTATTGTCGTCATCAGACTCAAATCGCAACACCAACTGTCTGCTTCTGGCTCTAAGGTTAGAAAACTTAGAGGTTGTAGTAACCTGTGTGGTTGAGTTTGTTGTTAGAGAGTCGCCATTAAAGTCTCTGCTTTTAACAACTATGTTCATGGCTGGAGAAGGATTAGTACCTGTCTGTGTAGCAAACAACACATCTGGTATTACTTTTTTTACAAAGGCAAAGTTCTCACCATCTGCTATGTCTATGTCTGCCGACTCTATAAAGACATTATCCATTGCACTTGTGTCATCGTTAAAACCAGTCTCGTGTGTAAACAAACAATTTACAGATGAACTTACGCCAGACGCTATTGGTTTGTTTTCTATACCAGCATCCAACCAAGCGTGTCTCACCAAAGAGCCTATAGACCAAGAGTTCTCTTCGTAGTTGTATATTGCATAACGTGATATTTCATTAGTGCCATCTTCTAAAGAAGGATAAAAGAACCACACTTCAGAAAACTCGCTGTTCAATGCAATGTGACATTTGTAGGCTTGTGATAAATTTAAGTCTGAAAAAACATAATCTTGTACCGAACAAGGCAGTTTTTGTACAGCACCGTTGTAAAAGTAAAAACCATTTTTTGACATGTAATAGACACCGTTGGAAGCATTGACTACAGCCTTGGGTCCTATCAATCCAGCACCTTCGTTAATAAGGTTTACAGCAAAGATCAATGGAGGTCCTATAAAAGTCATGCTGTACAAACTTGTGTCTGTCCAAATCAACACTTCTTGTCTTGATTTTAAACCACCTATTATTAAAGAACCGCTTGATAATCTCAAAGAACCAGCAGAATTAGTAGACAGTGGTTCAAACTCTAATTCGTTTTCTGAATCACTAAAGGCTATGAGCATTGGGTCTAGCGTACCAGTTCTGGCACTGCCAGATATAGGGTCAGCTCCTAATACTATCAAATGCCTGTCAGTCTCTGATGTGATAACTTGTAAGGCAGCTGTAGGTACTAGGTTTGCACCAGATGTGCCAGACAAACTGACTGCTCTTGTTTCTAGTCCGTTGTTTTCTACCCACCTAAAAATACCACCAGCTCTTGGGTTTATAATTAAATTTTCACCAAAGTTGTCGTGTGTCCACAGCCTAAGTTGACCAGTTGCAGACAAAGCACTTGTAGAACCAAACGTACTTGCCGACCAAGACCCAGAACCCCAACCAGCCGATTGTACAAAAACATCCAACCCAGAATTTATTTGGTAAACAGCATCAGCTCCAGCTCCACCATTGCCATCATCACTGCTATTAGCAGTAACAGCATCACCAGCAGAATCTGTTGCTGTAAACGTAAATGTGTTTGCAGTTGCAACCCCATTAACTTGATACTCTTTGTTTAATACCGCAGCTGTAATAACACCACCAAGACTAGCTGCACCAGCTAACGTAACCCAATCTCCAATAACAGCTCCATGATCAGAATCTGTAGCTGTAATTAAGGATAAGCCATTGGTGGCTGAAAAGACTATGCCATTGGTTGTAGTAGCCCTTATGGGAGTTACATCATTGTAACTACCGCCATTGTCTATGTAATACTTAGAAGTGGTACCAAATCCAAGATAACGTGCACCACCTAATGAAATCCAGCTGTGTAATGCTCTGGCTGTGTCAAAAAATACGTTGGTACTTTTCTTTGCCCAACCGCCTACTTTTTCTACGCCACCTTTTCTAAAGCGTACTAAGTTGCCGTCTACCCAACCATTCTCGTTGGAGTAATCGGTTTCTTCCTTGTTTATGCCGGGTTTGAAACTAAATTTTGTGAGTGGCATCTCTTGACTCTACCATTACTAAAATTAATTTAAGCTATTCTTATGATGGCTGCTGTAGCACTAGCTGCTGGAAAAACTACTGTAAAGTCTCCAGCGGTGCTTGTTTTGTCTCCTCCGAAATCAATAGCAGCCAAGGCTTTGTTTGAGTTTGTTGAGTTGTAAATCAAACAACCTCTTGCAGTTACTGTAGCTGTACCAAACGTCAAATCAGCAAAGTCAACTATTGCTGTAGTACCAGAAATTGCTGGTGTCACGTTAGTCAATGCTGCTCCAGCTGCTGTGTAATTGGTACCAGTAACTTCTTGTGCAGTTGAATACGCAGTAGTACCAGCTCCCATTGTTGCTGATGATGTGTATAAGGCTAACTTGATCGAGTCAGCTCCGTTGGTTAGATTGTGACCTTCTACAAGTATTTCTTGCTTGAAACTTGTTGCTATTGCTGATGTTATTGCCATTTCTTAAAGCTCCTTTATTATCTTAGCCATGTCATCATGACCTTGTTGCCTTAATAAATTCACATACGTCACATTTTTAGAATTTATTGCGTTCTTAATACTATGTAAGATTACAGTATAAACTTGGTTTTGAAAAGCTATAGCTTGTTGTTTGACATGCTCTGGAGCATCCATGCTAATTTCACAAATTTTCTTTGTGGCTTGTTCTGCCCAAAACTCAGGATCGTGTCCTTTGTTGTGCGTGGTGTGAACACCCACTTGTCCTAATTGTATGAAGCTGTCTGTCATCCTTTGTACGGCTCTGGTGGTTCTTCGTCTCTGTCTAATATTAAACCGTGTTCTTTTAACTTTTCGTCAATGTCTTCATAAGGTCCTATGATCCATTTGTTTTCGTGTGGCACCGCTACCAACGGTTTGTCTAGTCTGTGAAAACCGTACAGTCTGTCGGTGGCTGGTACGTTAGAATCCAATACGGTAGATCGTGAGCTGATGCCTACTGTAATGTCTGCGTCCATACATTTAGAAATCCAGAACTCAACACAAGCTCTACCAGCTTCTGCAAAGTGCATGTTTTCTTTGTAAGAAAAATCTATGCCATACAGGTCTATGGCTTCTACTTCGTTCCACAAAGCAAACGCTATTGCGTAAGCAACTGTGTTATTAAGATAAGCACAACCCGTAGCATTGCAGACTTCTTCTATAGGAAAAACCACAGCAGAAGGTACTCTTTCGTCCAATTCACAAGTGTAAACAGGATATTCAGCGTCTGGAAGTATTCTGGTGAGGACACTGGTTTGTTTACCAGCGTCATTACTGTCAAAAAAACGACTCGCTGGGTCTAACATAAACATTCTGTCTGTGTCGTAGACTGCTGCTGCTGAGTTTATTGTCCAAACTTCATCCCAAGTTCTACCGTTTTCTACACCTATAGCGTAGTCAACTTGTGATATACCAAGACCTATAAGAGCAACTCTCTTGCCCTTTAACGATTCTATGGGGTGCACTACGATACGCCAGTGCGAAACTGATCGTATCTAAATTCATCTCGTGTGCCACGACCTTCTGATAGATTTTTCATTCTTCCTACTGCCTCCTTAAATCTAGCCTCAAATTGACCAATGACATCGGGGGGTTCTTTTAGAAAGATTGCTCCTTCAACCAAGGTACCGTAGAGCAAAGCATCTGGATAATCAGAACTTAACACTGTTGTACCGCTGTCACTACCACTCGTTAACGAGGCTGGTTTATACAAATAATGTAATTCAATAGTATATGCTTCATCAGGAATCGGAGCAAGTTCAAACGAAGTGTCGTCAAACAATGAATAATATTTAGGTTGCCCAGTGGTTGCTGAACTGGGCGAATATTCTTTTATAAAAGAAGGGTGTTTAAAATCTAAGTAAGTGTGAGTATTGCTTTTTACTACAGCAAGACTGAAAGGAGCGTAAAAATCTGTTGGTGTAGCTAAGAATCTGTTATCGATAGTAAGGGTAGCTAGTACGTTCTTTCGTTGGTTAGACAGTTGAACCATATTAAAAATACGATTCTCTGCTTCTTTGATAAACGTAGGCAGTTGTGTGGTAAATGTAGTTTCATTTACTTGCAAGTAGTCTTGTACTGCTGTTTTTAATGTTGATAAAGTGAAGCTCATATTTCTATTATAACCGTTCCCAAAGTTGCTGTTAGTTCAAATGTAGGCAATTCCTTTCCAAGTTTACCCAAGCCTACGTTAGTATAAACACTAAAAAAATTAAAGTCTTCTGCTGTGTCAGGTCTTGAATCTTTAATAGCTTCTGGTTCTGATGGAGTTGCACTAGGTTGCAACTGTGGGTGTTTGGCATCCCATTGATCAGGACCTACTATCAGACCATCCCAAGTCTTTTTCATGTCTTTACGTTTGTACCTAAAACCAGATATGTCACATATACCGTAAGCGTTTTTGTTCGATGCAAAAGCCATTATGCGTTGTTGTAACTTCTTAAATTAGGCGATACTCTGAAAGATGATCTGTCTTCGTCCGTAGACATAGCTCTATCAAATTCTTCTTCGTAGATAGCCTTTAATTGTCCTGTAAGCTGTGGTGCTTTCTTCATGGATATGTAATAAGCAAGTCCAGCGGTTAAGCAAGGATAAAACCTAAAAGGTACTTCTATGTCGTTGGTAGCCGAATCCACATCGTCCATTCTTGTCAACACGTTCATGTGAATCGTGTACTTACTAGACACGTCTGGTGTTGGATAAACAGATATAGTAGGTGTTAATTGTTTGTTAACAAAAAATTGGTTTGGTTTGCCTGTCGTGCTTTTCTTGGTGATGTGTGCGTACTCAGCTCTGCTCAAACGAGACATAGGTATGTCGGTTGTTTCAGTGCCATTGGTTTCTCTTACAAAGACATCTAAAACGTCTATAGGAGCTGTAGCGTTTGTACTGTCAACATTGTATGTTGTGTTTGAAGCAACCATAGGTACAGTCTTTTCTGCAATAGTCCACTGGTTTAAGCCTCTGTTAGCCCATTCAGCCAACATAATATTAAGACTTCTTGAAGCACTTTTAAGATCGTAACCAGTGCGTAATTCTATGCCACAACGCTCGTAAGCCTCTTCTATGTATTCAGCTACGTCAGGTTGGAAGTCTTTACTGCTGGATGTCGCCATCGTAATTATTTAATTTTTTTTGCAACCTCAGAACCAACTGACATAGCTCCGCCTAATGCTTTTCTCTCAGCTTGTACTACTTTGCCTCCGTGAGACATCATTTTAGGCATACCAGTCATGCCACCACCCATCATTTTTTTAGGTGGTCTGCCTTTTTTCTTTCCATACGATCCTTTACCTTGTGGCATATTGCCCTCCTATTTTCTTCCAAACAATCCCATATTGTTTGATTTTATAATACCACCGTCAGCTGCTTTTTTAGCAGTTTTTTTTGCTTGCTTAAAAGCTCCACCTGTTGGTGCACCTTTAGAACCTACTGAACGCATCCTTTCTGGAGTTTTGCCAGCAGCTTTTTGTTTTTTAATTCTTTTTCTTTTAGCATGTATGTTTGCATACAAACCTTTGGGTCCTTGTGCTCTACTGATTGCCATGATTTAGCTCCATTTTTTCAAATTTGCCCAATAAGCCGCAGACATTTTGCCTTTGGCTATGTTTTTACCGTGTCTTGCTCTGAATGATTTTCTTCTTGCTTTCTGTCTAGCTGATTCACCTTTTTTTGGTTTACCAGCAGTGGTTACACCCTGTTGACCAAATCTTATGGTTTTAATCTTGTCACCTTCTTTGGCAACAACCACATGAGATTTAGTAGCATGATTTGGCGTTCTTTTGGCTTTATTAAAACCAGAAACGCCAGCTCTTGCTAACCTAGGGTCTTTAGCCACCTTTAAGCATGAAATGCAGTCAAAGATGTAAAGGTTGCTGTGGTGTAATTAATAAACACTCCGTCTGAAAACACCAACCCGTTGTCTGGAATAGTTATGTCTCTGGTTGCTGTAGCAGAAGCCACACATCCTAATTTAAACAAACTGCTACCTGAAGTAGAAGTGTTTAAAAAATCTAAATTACCAGCAGTACCAGAACAAACAACATTAATGCCTTGCAGTCTTGACCTACCGCCAAAAATTACATCAGCAACTGCTGTATTAATACCAGCAGATACATTGCCAGCTGGATTACCAACAGCAGTTATTGACGTTATTGTTCTAAAATATTTAGTTCCAGTAGCTGTACCAGCATTTGCACCTGTAATTGATTCTGTTAATGCTGCACCGCTAACGTCTGTACCAACTACGGTAAATGA
>ENA-OSJC01000900-OSJC01000900.1-marine-metagenome-genome-assembly--contig:-NODE-900-length-26744-cov-5.083849_pt1 | contig 26744 bp, 24 predicted proteins | sample MGYA00237885_ERZ534234 | MGnify/ENA primary metagenome ERZ534234 (study PRJEB26413, sample SAMN06343907) | marine metagenome | isolation source: coastal waters | place: Atlantic Ocean: West Antarctic... | reverse complement strand
CAGAATGGCCTTGAGAGCGATGGATAATCCAATGCGATGGCTACTAATGCTACCAATATTTTTCTTGTTTAGGCGCCATAGGCTGGATTGGAGGGTTATAGCAATTGGCCTAAGTATTGGCGTTTTTATAACCGTCAGCATCGCTGTGTATCAAGTGTATTTTTTAGGTCATTATAGGGCCCCTGGGGGCATGAACCATGCAATTTCCTTTGGGCAGTTCATGGTTGTAGCTGATTTGTTATTGTGGGTGCCGATGATTTATGCTTGGAATACGAATAAAAAATTACTTTCAACGATACTACTTATCGCGAGTTTAGCGGCATTTTATGGCTCATTATTATCTGTAACTAGGGGCGCCTGGCTTGCCTATGTCTTCCTGCTACTCAGCTTTGTCATCTATACCCTTAAAAGGAGTATGTTTAACAAATACTATCTATTTTCTAAGCCCGTATTGTTGCGTATATCCCTTGCCTTTGTTGTGTTTTTTTTGGTAGCACTTACAGAACAATACCAAACAATAAAAAGCAGGACAGCTGATACATTTGTCCAGGCTTCAGTGGGTAGCTATGATAGCGCGACAGGAGACAGATTAGTTTTATACAAGCTGGCTTTAGAGGTTGGCCGACAGTTTCCATTTGGCGTCGGGCCAAACCACTTTCGTGCCGGGGGAAAGGCCGTGATCATTATGGACGCTATAAGCCATAGCGATGTAACAGTAAAAGATCAGAACTCAAACATACTAACAAAAGAAGATATCATAACTTTGCAAGAGCAGCCGTCACTACATTGGCAGTACCCATTCTTATACTTGGAGAGTTTTAATGAGGACGGCTCGTTAAGATACACAACAAGATATAGACATGCCCACAACGAGTGGTTGAACGTACTGGCTGAAAATGGTATCGCAGGAGTCATACTGCTCACCCTACTATTTGCCTTCCCAATGAAAATATTTTGGCAAAATTTAAGTCATAAAAATGATCTGGTGGGCATGTATTCTTATTGCGGAATACTTTTCATTATTAGTTTTGCAATATTTGGCCAAACTCAGTCCATCTTTTCTAGCCATGATGTCTTAATTTTCTTTATTTTCTTTTTATTTTTATTTCTTGCTCAAATATCTAAATTGAGCAATATAGATGATAATCATAACAGTTCTTATTGATTTTACTTTAAATCAAGGTTTGAAATTCGGTGGCTATTATCCAATATTATTAGATAAAAAAAATGAAAATCAACATCGTTGGTATTGATGTTAACTAGGTCTTCCTAATGCTTGCTATATAAAGATTAGAAAAATCACTTTCTCCTAAATTTTAATATCTTTATTATGCTTAGCTTTGGCTTCAATGAACATGCCTAGTTTTGGTTTTCTAAAATTATATTTAGAATATAGTCCATAATTTATTTACTATATCCATAAGGATTTTTGGGGGCTCTTGTAATCGTCTAAGTATTAATTTACCCTCCCGCAAGCATCAAAAAAAATTGGATTTTTTTCTGTCAAATTCAAGAAGATTTTGGTGTGAAAAAGTTTGTCATATTTGTTTAGATTGGATGTTGACAACTATAGTTTGTTCATTTGTTGAACATCAATAATATTAATGGTAAAATTAGATTTCAAAGACTTTTTTTTGTACAAATATGTTTGTACAATACAGCGGTAGCTTGTCTAATATTTAACTCCCAATTATTTTTTCTGCACCTAATGAACCATAAAGATATTCAACTTGATCTGCTTCGTAAATTAGAGGCAAACCCTGAGTATACTCAAAGAAATCTTTCCCAAGAGGTGGGGGTGAGCCTGGGAAAGGTAAATTATTGTATGAAAAAATTGATTGAGAAAGGCTGGGTAAAACTATCAGACTTCAAGCATAATTCAAATAAATTGAACTATGTTTATCTACTTACCCCAAAAGGGATTGAAGAGAAGGGAAGGCTCTCCATCAACTTCCTGAAGCTCAAGATGGATAAGTATGAGATGTTGAAAAGTGAAATCCGTATACTACAGAAAGAGGTGAAAAAGCAATGAAGATTGCCATAGCCGGTATCGGCTACGTCGGACTATCCAATGCCATATTGTTGGCACAGCACAATGAAGTGGTGGGAATTGATATCGTTCTGGAAAAGATCGATAAGGTCAATCGTGGTCAGTCACCGATTGTGGATGCCGAGATTGAGGACTTTCTGCACAATCAAGAGTTTAATTTCAAGGCCACCATGGATAAGGAGGAGGCCTATCAAGATGCAGACTTCGTCATTATTGCAACTCCAACTGACTATGATTCGGATACCAACTACTTTAACACCCAATCCATCGAGTCGGTGATTGCTGATGTAAGAAATCTGAATCCTGATGCCGTAATGGTAATTAGATCGACCGTACCGATTGGTTATACGGAGCGCATCCGTGAAGAGATAGGATGTAATAATATTATCTTCTGTCCAGAGTTCTTAAGGGAGGGCTGTGCAATCTACGATAACCTCTACCCCTCACGCATCATTGTTGGAGAGCAGAGTGAGCGGGCAGAGAGGTTTGCCAACTTGCTGGTTGAGATGGCAGAAAAAAACGATATTCAAGTTCTATTTACAAACTCTACAGAGGCGGAGGCGATTAAGCTCTTTTCCAACACATATCTAGCTATGCGTGTTGCTTACTTCAATGAACTTGACACCTATGCTGAGGTTTATGGCCTCAATACCAAGCATATAATTGAGGGCGTTGGACTGGATCCACGGATTGGAACGCACTACAACAATCCGTCATTTGGCTATGGTGGCTACTGCCTGCCAAAGGATACCAAACAGCTACGGGCAAACTACCAGGACGTTCCAAACAACTTGATTCGCGCTATTGTCGAAGCAAACTCAACTCGCAAGGACTTTATTAGCGACTCCATCATCGCCAGAAATCCTGAGGTAGTAGGGATCTACCGCCTGATCATGAAGAACGGCTCCAGCAACCTCCGGACCTCCTCGATCCAGGGGGTCATGAAGCGGATCAAAGCAAAGGGGATTCCAATCATCATCTATGAGCCATTACTGGATGAGGAGGAATACTTCCACTCCAAGGTAGTGAATGACCTTGACGTCTTCAAACAGCAGGCTGATGTGATCATCACCAACCGCATCTCTGATGAACTTGGTGATGTCAGTGAGAAAATTATCTCCCGAGATCTGTTTGGACATGACAGTTAAAATATTATGATGAGTTCAATAAAAGAAACATTAATTGAGAAGTTTGATCGCAAAGAAGCAACGATAGGAATTATTGGCCTGGGTTATGTGGGCTTGCCTTTATTAATCCGATATTTGGATGAAGGTTATAGGGTAATTGGCTTTGATATTGATTCAGACAAGATATCAACCTTGTTGCAAGGCAAGAGTTATATTGAGCATATCTCAGCGAATTATATTGAGACAGCCATAGAACGTGGGCTTGAGGCAACAGTCGACTTTAGTAGAGCAGTCGAGGCAGATGCGCTAATCATCTGTGTGCCGACACCACTGAATCGTTATCGTGAACCTGATCTTAGCTATGTAATCAATACTACCGAAGCACTCATTCCTTACCTTAGGGAGGGTCATGTACTCTCATTGGAGAGCACAACATATCCTGGAACGACTGAAGAAGAGTTGTTACCGCGAATGGAGTCCTCAGGTTTACTGGTTGGTGACTCGGTGTTTCTGGTTTATTCGCCAGAGCGAGAGGACCCAGGTAATAAGGATTTCTCTATCCGCACCATCCCTAAGGTGGTGGGTGGTCAAACTACTTCTTGTATGGAGGTTGGTAGAGCTTTATACCAATCAGTAATTGATCAGGTGGTTGAAGTGAGCTCAACAAAAACGGCCGAGATGACCAAACTACTGGAAAATATTCATCGTGCGGTGAATATTGGACTGGTCAATGAGATGAAAATTGTGGCTGACCGTATGGGGATCGATATCCATGAGGTGATTCGTGCCGCTGCGACCAAACCATTTGGGTTTACCCCTTTTGCTCCGGGGCCTGGCTTGGGTGGTCACTGTATTCCGATTGATCCATCCTATCTAACCTGGAAGGCACGAGAATATGGTCTCAACACTCGCTTTATTGAGCTTGCCGGAGAGGTGAATACAAATATGCCCCAATGGGTCATGACCAAGGTGATGGATGCGCTGAATGATCGAGGCAAGCCACTGAAAGGAGCAGGTGTGTTGGTACTGGGAATTGCCTATAAACGTGATGTGGGTGATATGCGTGAGTCTCCTGCCGTGAAGTTGATGGAATTGTTGAAAGAGAAGGGGGCGGTGGTTGAGTACACAGATCCACATGTGCCACATTTTCCAAGGATGCGCGAACACCAGTTTGATCTGAGTAGTATCGTTACTACAGTTGACAATATTCCTAGCTATGATTTGTTGTTATTGGTCACCGACCACTCATGTTTTGATTATGACTTATTTCAGCAGCATGCGCAGCTGATTGTAGATACACGCGGTGTATATCAGGAACCATTTAGCAATGTGATAAAAGCTTGATCTATATGTATCTTGAGAAAATAGAAAGATGAAGAAAATATTGATCACCATTGTGACTGGGTTTATCTGCTGCACCCTCTCCATCCGGTTACAAGGTATTTGATTACATTGAATAGTTTTCTGATTAACAGAATTTGTGCTGTTCAAGAATTTTCATGACCTTCTCGATCATTTTTTTTTTGTTATTCCAACATGATATATTTTTGTTTACCGTATACTCTTTTGATAATATTTAGGTATCTTTTATAAATGATCATAACAAGAACACCCTTTAGAATTTCTTTTTTTGGAGGTGGTACTGATTATCCTGCTTGGTTTACTAAAAATGGTGGTGCTGTATTAGCAACCAGCATTAATAAATATTGCTATATTAGCTGTCGGAATCTACCTCCATTCTTTGATCATAAGTATCGTATTGTCTACTCCAAAATCGAGAGTGTTAGAGATATTAGTGAGCTTGAACATCCAGCAGTACGTTCGGTACTAAATTGGTCAGAAAATGATAGTGGATTAGAAATTCACCATGATGGTGATCTCCCTGCTCGTTCTGGTCTTGGTTCTAGTTCATCGTTCACCGTTGGCCTGATTCATGCGATTCGAGCTATGGAAGGAAAGATATCCAGCAAGAATCAATTGGCGAGCGATGCGATCCACGTTGAGCAGAATCTCATTGGTGAAAACGTTGGATCACAAGATCAAATTTCTGCTGCATATGGTGGGTTGAACAAGATTGAATTTCATAAAAATGGCACATTTACTGTAGATCCAATTATAATTTCAACACATAGACGGCAGCTGTTGAGTAGCCACTTAATGCTGTTTTTTACCGGTTTTACTCGTTTAGCTTCAGAAATTGCGGAGGCGCAAATTGAAAATATCCATAATAAGTCGAAAGAGCTAGAAAAGATGAGAGAAATGGTTGAACAGGCCATTGTTCTATTACAAGATGAGCAGTCCTCAATAGATTTATTTGGTGAAATGCTTGATCAGAGCTGGAGTTATAAACGCTCTCTATCGGACCAAGTAACTACCCCAGAAATTGATGAAATCTACGGGCGGGCTAAAAAGGCGGGCGCAATTGGTGGAAAACTCCTTGGCGCAGGTGGAGGAGGATTTATGTTGTTTTTTGTTCCTCAAGACAAACAGACAGCTGTTCGTGAAAATCTTAATGAGCTGATTCACGTTCCTTTCGAGTTTGAAGACTCAGGCAGTCGAGTTGTGCTCTATCAGCCCAATGGACTTTAGTTGTGCAAACTAATATAACTATAAAGAGGTTGTTGGATGATTGATGATTCAAAATTGTTATTAAAAAGAAGAGTTGGCTGTTCAAATTCACTGCTTGATGTTTACCTTGATGATATCGTTAGCGAAACGAACGAAGTAATTAGTAATTATATCGTCGTATCACCTAAAATTAAAAACTCTGGTAATGAGAGTGGGGTGGTAATATTGCCAATTATTGAGGAATCTATACTGCTAATCAATATTTATAGGCATCCATTGAAAGAGCATGCATGGGAGCTGCCTAGAGGTTTTATAAACCCTTCAGAGACAGCGCATGAGGCTGCTATAAGAGAACTGAATGAGGAAACTGGTATTTCAACAACGGAAGATAGGCTTGTTGATCTAGGCTTGGTTGCCCCAGAGCCAGGGGTTCTGGCAGGAAAGAATCATATTTTTCTGGTTAAAGATTGTGAAATAAATACAGAGTTTTCTGTTAATGAATATGGACATAAAGAGATTAGGAAGTTTAGCCGCACTGAGGTTATTCAAATGATTGAAGGTAATAATATTTACGATTCGAATACTCTGGTTGCGATATATAAGTATTTTACAATGATTAGTATATGTTAAATCTAAGCTAGGGCTGTTATGCTATGTACAAAAAAGTTATAGTTGAAAAACCATGGGGTTACGAGTATTTATGTTACCAAAATGAAAATGTCGCAATTTGGGTTTTGTATATTAAAGAAAATGCAAGAACATCACTTCATTGCCATCCAAATAAACATACGGGGTTAGTGGTATTGAGTGGAGTTGCGGAAGTTTCATTTCTGCGAGGGTCTAAAGAGATTAAGGGGCTTGAAAAAATACATATATTCAAAAGTAGGTTTCATTCAACAAAAGCAATAACGAAGCAAGGTGTTTTCTTGTTGGAGGTAGAAACACCAGAAGATAAGCATGATTTATTAAGACTTGAAGACTCATATGGAAGAGAGAACTTGTCGTATGAAGGGAAAGAGTTTGAAAGAGAAAAGGATGATTCATGTATTTGGATTAATGAGCCAAATTCTGATAGTGTTAATTTTAAAAATTGTCAGATTAATCATTTAAAGGTTCAAAATAAAAGAGACCTTTTTGGTTACTCAGGAGATGATTTTTTCATTATTTCACGAGGTGGTGTTTGGGCAGAAGATAAAGACTCACAAATTCTTAGACCATCTGATGTTATTGATGGAGTTTCTTTAGAGAGGTTATTGACAGAATTTAAGTTGATACCCAATTCTACATTCATTCATATAAATAAAAGGGCTTCAAATGATTGATATTCTTTTTGTACACTCAAATGCATCTGCGAAAATTTATCAAGGGTTGGCGACAAATAATGCTGCGATTGAACCTCCTATATGGGCTGCTATGTTGGCTAATTCTGTTAGGGCAATCGGTTATGAAGCTCACATACTTGATGCAGAAGCTGAGCGAATAGATTACATAGAGACTGCAAGGCGCATTAGTGAGTATGATGCACGTATTATTTGCTTTGTTGTTTATGGGCAACAACCAAGTGCATCAAGTCAGAATATGGAAGGTGCATGTCTAACTGCTTCAGAATTTAAGAATTTTCATCCAGATTCTTTTGTAGTGTTTGTTGGTGCTCATGTTTCAGCCCTGCCTCAAGAAACTATGCAATCGCATAATTTTATTGATGCCTTATGTCAGAATGAAGGCGTTTACACATTGAGGGATCTGCTAGCCGTTCAAAACTTAAAAGATGAATTTATACTTTCTAGAGTTAAGGGTTTGGTATTTCGTAACTTTCAAGGCCAAGTTACTATGAATGAGCCATCTGGCATAGTTCCTTCAAATAGATTAGAAATTGATCTTCCTGGAATGGCATGGGATTTACTACCTCCGCTTAAAAAATATAGAACTGCAGGCTGGCATTCATGGAGTAATAATAGTGAAAAAGAGCCTTTTGCTGCTTTATATACAAGCCTTGGCTGCCCTTATCGTTGCTCATTTTGTATGATTAATATTATTAATCGAACCAAGCAAGGGGAAGAAGTATCAGCAGCTGATAGTAATAAATTTCGACATTGGAGCCCTGAGTTTATTATTAAGCAATTCGATTACTTTGCTTCACAAGGAGTCAGAAATATCAAAATAGCTGATGAGCTCTTTGTTCTTAAGCCACGACATTTTATGACCATATGTGAAATGATTAAAGAGCGTGGGTATGATTTTAATATTTGGGCTTACTCTAGAGTTGATACATGTAAACCTGAATATTTGGATGCACTATCTTCAGCTGGAGTTCGATGGCTGGGCCTAGGAATAGAGAATCCAGATGAAGTCTTAAGGAAAGAGGCTCATAAGGATGGATTTGTCGATATAAAAATTAGAGACCTTATTAGTAGAATTGAAAGCTCAGGGATTAGTGTAGGAGCTAATTACATATTTGGATTGCCACATGACACTCTAGCAACTATGCAAAATACACTTGACTTTGCAATTGAAAATTCTACTGACATGGTGAATTTCTATTCTGCGATGGCTTATCCTGGAAGTCCACTCTATCTTGAGGCAAAAAAGAATGGTCTTAATTTACCATCTTCATATTCAGGGTATAGTCAACACTCTTATGACACACTTAATACTAGTAATGAAAATCTTACATCTGCACAAATTTTAAAATTTAGAGATGATGCTTGGAACAAATATCATACAAATCCAGCTTATTTAAGTCAATTAGAAAACAATTTTGGCCCCGCCTCTAGAAAAGAGTTAGAGCAAACTACTAGCATTGTTTTAAAACGAAAAATTTTAGGAGACTAGTTGAAGTAAATAGATTTTTTAATTTAAAAAATCGATAAATATTAATTAATAATTTAAATTATGAGGAGTTAAAAAAATGAAAGCATTAATAATTACTTGGGAAGGATATCAAGATCAAGAAGTAGTTTATCCATATTATAGATTGAGAGAAGAAACAAATGATCCTGAAGATATTGTTATTATGGCTAATGTAAAAGGAAGATTTTCTGGAATATTAGGGGTCTATATGGAATCTAATGCATTAACAGATGAGTTAAAAGATTCTAAATTAGCAGAAAAATACTTAAGTGAAGTCGATATGTTAGTTTTACCAGGTGGCGTAAAAGCTCTAGAAAAATTACGTCAAGAAAAACATGTCCTTGACTTTGTATCTGAGTGGAATAGTCGAGGTAAAGTAATTGCTAGCACTTGTCATGGAGCCCAACTAATGATTTCATCAAAAATTGTAAAGGGTAAAAAAATTAGCGCATATTACAGCATACGAGACGATGTTAATAATGCAGGCGCAGAATATGTAGATGCTCCATATGTAATTGATGAAAATATTGTCTCATCGCCACATTACCACTGGATGGGTGAATGGATGAAAGCAGCAATTGATTTAACTAAAAGTAAATGATTCTTAACCATGCTTTAGCCTCAAAAATATATGAAGCTGCTGCATTAAATAGGGCTTTTGAGGTTAGCACTTTTGAGCAGATGAAATTAGGAAGTATTAAGTTTCCAGCTTACCTCTCTGCTGGACAAGAATATATTTCAGCAACTCTATCAGTTGCTTTTCAAGAAGCAGGAATTGAGCAAAGGCAAATATTTATTCAGCATCGAGGGCATTCAACATATCTTTCTTTTGGTGGTGATATAAATAAACTTGTTCTTGAATTACTTGGTGATAAAAGAGGATGTGCTAATGGAATGGGTGGCTCAGCATCCATTCACTCTTTAGAGGCTAATATATTTGGGCATGATGGACTTATGGGGAGTCAAGGTCCTATTTCAACTGGCATGTGTTATGCTAATAAAATTCCAACACTCTGTTTTACTGGAGATGCTGCTGTAGAAGAAGACTATTTTTTAGCGGCAATTGGGTGGGCATCAACAAAAAAATTACCTATAATTTTCGTTGTTGAAGATAATAATCTTTCTATTCTTACAGAAAAAAAGGTTCGCCGAAATTGGGATATACATGATGTTGCTAAAGCTTTTAAAATGAAGGCTTATGATATCAATGATGATCCAGAAGAAATACTTAATTGTTTAGATACTGAGAAAGGAATTTTTTCAGAGCCTATGTTGTTAAATATAAACACAAACAGAATGTTCTGGCATGCAGGAGCAGGAATTGATGATCCTGATATATTTGATAGACATAAATCTTTTGGGGAAAATTTTGATTCAGAATATAGATTAACTGTCAAAAATAAATATAATAATTTAGTTAGTAAAGTTTGGAAACAATATCTGTGAATTTACGCGAAACAATCAAAGAAATTGTTAAAGATCATTTGGAAAATCAAAATGGTTTGGTAATGGGTCAGTGTCTTACAGCTGTTGGATGGGTTGGTGGTACATTGCCTGAAATTTATGAAGATGGTGGTATGGTTGAGCTTTCAATGGCGGATGTAGCTAATGGGGGGTTTGCAGTTGGAGCTGCACTATCAGGAAGAAAGCCAATGTACGTAATCCGGTATCAGGGGTTTAATTGGTTCAATGCTCCAATTATTATTAACTATGCATGTAAATCTAATGAAATTTGGGGCAGACCTTGTCCACTTTTTGTCAGGTCTATAGCTATGGAGGGAGCTATTGGCCCTGTGGCAGGATCCTCACATCATTCGATGTATTTCAGAATGCCTGGCATGAAAATATATTCGCCAATGTCACCAAATGAATATAAGTTAACTTATAGTGATTTCATGAAGGGCCAAGATGTTTTTTATGTCTCTGAGCACCGAGGTTCATATGATAACTGTGATGATCTGATTGATATAAATTTTGATAATCCACATTATGTTCTTTTTCCTATTTCTATTACTAGATTTGATGCAGTTAAAGCAAGCCATGAATTGATTAAAGAAGGTATAAAGGTTTCTGTTTGCCATATTTTTATAATAAAACCTTTTTTACCAAGTGATGAGTCATTAGATAATCTAAAAAATTCAACTTATGGTGGTTGTGTTATTGATGATGACTATGTTGATGGCATTGCTAAAAGTATAGCAAATGATTTGGCAAACATAACTGGTAATAAAGTTGAAGCACTGGGGTTAGAAGATAAGTCTGCAGGATTTGCAAAAGATGTTGACAATTTACCTCCTGACTTTAACAAAATTATTGCTAAAATTAGAAGTGTGATTACTTAATATAATTTAATGATTAATTTTAATAAAATTGAAACAATAGTCTTTGATTGTGACGGGGTAATATTGGATTCAAATAATATTAAAACTGAGGCTTTCTATGAAATAGGTAGGCACTATGGAGAAGAGGCTGGATTAAAATTAGCAGATTATCACAAAGAAAATGGTGGCGAGTCTAGGTATAAAAAATTTAGTTATTTTTTTGAGAGTATTTTGAAAGAAAAAGCTTCTATTAAAGAGATTGATCGCTTATCTAAAATCTTTTCAAATATTACTGTTGATAAAGTTTTAAATTCTTCTATCGCAGATGGAATTCATGACTTAAGAGATAAAACAATTAATAAAAAGTGGCTAGTTGTTTCAGGATCTGATCAAGAAGAGTTGAGGGGCATATTTCATAAAAAAAAAATAAGTAATTTGTTTGATGGAGGTATATTTGGAAGCCCAGAAACTAAAGACTTAATTCTTAAAAGAGAAATGGAAGTTGGAAATATTTCTAATCCTGCACTTTTTATTGGTGATAGTGTGACTGATTTCAAAGCATCTCAGAATGCTAATATGAACTTCATTTTTTTAACAAAATGGAGTGGTATTTCTAATTGGGCAGACTTTCTTAATAAAGATAGCTTAATTATGGACTCTTTAGGTGATTTAATAAATTTATTTGATTAATGTAAGGAGCTTTCTTTTGAGTTTAGAGTATAGAAAAAAACGAATTTCAGAGTTATCTAATTCTTGGAAAATGTCTAAAGTTAATGACTTATTTGTATCCAAAGAAATATCTAGTAAATGTCTTTATGATCTAAAAAATAGTGTGGCAGTTTTTGTTTCTAAGGCATTAGATTTTCATTACACTGATGAAGTGGATTTTATGCTTCAGGTCGAGAAAAATAAGTCTAATAGAGATAATGTAACTCCTAATGGTGCAATTGTGCCAAAACGTGATTATCAATTAGAATACAACTTGTTCATTAGAGCATGGTGTAATTGTATTAAAGAATTATCTGAAGGCAACCCAAATTTAATTAAAAAGTTTCGGGTAACACCAAATCTTCGAATTAAGTATGGCGATGAATTAAAAGATAATGTTGATAGGGGTTTAAATACTGGGTTACCCCATTCTGATTCTTGGGTTGAAGGCCCCTGGGGAATGAATTGCCATGTTCCTTTATTTGGTGATACAGATAATAATTTTCTTCATTTTTATAAACTAAAAGATGAGTCTTTGTTCGATGAAGATAGGTTTTTAACAAAATCTAAAAGTTATAAAGAAATGCAATGGGTGCTTGATTATTATGAGAGTGACAATATTATTCCAAATAAAAATTCCATTAATATTTCTGACTATGCTTTAATTCATAATACTTTTCGAAACCCAGGCTGTATGTCGCGCATTTCTATAGATACTACAATATTCATAGGAGATCATGAGGTTCACTCTGATAGAGAGGTTGAGTATGATAATCATATTCCAGATATTGGCTCAGAAACTTTAATTATTTGCAATAGGAGGGTCTCTGATCAAATTATGGAGAAACAATCTACTTTCTCTCATTATTCAACTGGTAATGCAAAAAGAATTAACTTGGTAAATTTTTATGATTAAAAAAATGAAGTATCCTTTAATGCGAAATAATATTTTGCGTGAGGACTTAGATGCTGTGATTGAACATTTGCAGCAAGATGATCCAATATTAACGAATGGTCCTTATGTCAGACAATTTGAGGCAGAATGGTCTAAGTGGCTAGGTGTTAAATATAGCGTTTTTGTTAATTCAGGCTCCTCAGCTAATCTTTTATCTATGGCAGTCCTTAAAATTCGATACCCAGAAGGTGGCGAAGTAATCGTGCCAACTCTTACATGGGTCTCAGACATATCTTCTGTTTTACAAAATGGATTCACTCCAATTTTTATTGATACTGATCCTCATTCATTAGCAATGAAAACTGATGAAGTATTAGATAAAATAACCAATGATACTCGTGCTGTTTTTTTAACCCATGCCCAAGGGTTTGACGGATTAACTGATAAATTAATTGATCATCTTAAGCTTAAAAAAATACCTCTAATTGAGGATGTGTGTGAGTCACATGGTGCTTCACATAATGGTCAAAAAGCTGGAAGTATTGGATGGATGTCAAATTTCTCATTCTTTTATGCACATCATATGAGTACCATTGAAGGAGGTATGATTTGTACTAATGATTCTGAAGTCTACCAACAACTTAGAATGCTTAGGTCTCATGGTATGGTTCGAGAATCAAATGATACTGATATTCAAAATGCATACAAAGAAGCTAATCCAGATCTTAATCCAGATTTTATATTTTCTTTTCCTGGTTATAACGTCCGAAATAACGAAATTGGTGGAATTATGGGGCTCAGTCAGCTTAAGAGGTTAGATAAAATAATCAATCGAAGAACTGAAAATTTAAATCGATTTATCAGTCAAATAGATTCAAATAAATATCGTACTGACTTTAAATTAGAGGGCTCAAGTAATTATGCCTTTAATCTAATTTTAAAGAACCCTGATAATAATTTTGTTGAAAAGCTTATGAAAACAATGAGTAATTCAGGAATTGAGTACAGAAGAGGAAGCGCTGGAGGGGGTAATCAGACTCGTCAACCATATATAAAAGATATGCTGCCAACAAAAAATTATTTAAATTTTCCTGAAACAGAGCATATACATTTTTTTGGATTCTATATTGGTAATTTCCCAGATTTAAAAGATGAGGATATTGATGATATTTGTAATATTTTAAACTCTGTTATTTAATGGTTAAAACAGCCATTATTCTTGCAGGAGGATTAGGAACTCGTCTCAGAGATGCTGTACCAAATCTTCCAAAAGCAATGGCTCCTATTAATAATCGTCCATTCCTTGAATATCAGCTTGATTATTGGATAAGACAAGGTATTAATAATTTTATTTTGTCTGTAGGTTATCTTAGTGACTTAATCATTGGTCATTTTGGGAAATCATATAATGGAGCCTCAATCAAATATAACGTTGAGTCAGAGCCTCTTGGGACTGGAGGTGGGATGTTCCAAGCAGCGATAGACTTAAACGAAATTTTTTTAGTGCTTAATGGTGATACTTTTATTGAGGTAGATTTAAAAAATCTTTATAAATTTCATCTTCAATCAAAATCTAATTGGACTTTTGCACTTTTTAGAACGTCAGAATCTGATCGTTATTTGACAATGGAAATTAGTTCGAATGGACAAATATTTTCATCAAATAATGAACAAAAAGAATCAAGTGGACTAGCTAATGGTGGAGCATATTTAATAGATCCCGTAGCGCTAAATTTATTAGGGATTAGTTCGGGCGATAGCGCCTCTTTAGAGGATCAATTAATACCAAATCTTGTTTCTAATGGTGGAAGAGTATTTGGTTTAGAATGTAAAGGTAAGTTCATTGATATTGGCATACCAGAGGATTATTACCGTTTATCAGATATACTCCCTATTTCGATAGAGTAATCTTTATAAATTTAATTATTTCAACTAAATTTATAATGAGATTTAAAAATGAAATTCAAGTAGATAGCTTTAAATTATAAATTTCATTAAAATGACTCTTTTTTAAAAATAACACAAGGAGAGAAATTTTGTACAATATTTTAGTAACTGGCGGTGCTGGATATTTGGGATCAACTATGGTTCCAGATCTTCTTGCGGCAGGCCACAAGGTAACTGTTTTAGATAATTTTATGTTTAAGCAGACTAGCCTAAATCATTGTTGTTATCATCCTAATTTTAAAATTATAAAGGGAGATATTCGTCAGAAAGACACAATGGTTAAGTTAATGAAAAGTGCAGATGTAATAATTCCTTTAGCTGCTCTTGTTGGAGCTCCATTGTGTTCATTAGATCCAATTGGCGCCACCACGATTAATGATGATGCAATTAAATTAATGCTTAGTCTTCTATCTAACAACCAGATAGTTCTAATGCCTACAACTAATAGTGCTTATGGTACTGGTGATGAAAACAATTACTGTAATGAGGAGTCTCCGCTGAGACCAATCTCACAATATGCAATTGAGAAGGTAGAGATTGAAAAACAGCTAATGGATCACCCAAATGCAATCAGTTTTCGACTTGCTACCGTATTTGGCATGTCACCCCGTATGCGTATTGATTTGTTAGTCAACGATTTTACTTACCGAGCAGTCTATGATGGTTTTACAGTCCTTTTTGAAAGCCACTTCAAACGTAACTATATTCATGTGCGTGATGTCTCACGTGTTTTCCAGCATGCACTCAATAACTATGAGGTAATGAATGGTGAGATCTTCAATGTAGGCCTTTCTGATGCAAATGTATCTAAAAAAGAACTTTGTGAACATATTCAGAAAAAATTACCAAAATTTATTTTTATTGATGAGAAAATTGGAAAAGACCCTGATCAACGAAACTATATTGTCTCCAATGATAAGATTGAGGCAACTGGTTATAAACCAGAGTTCTCGCTTGATCATGGCATTGGTGAGCTGATTAAGGGATATACGATGATCAAAAATACCATGTATGGTAATGTGTGATTCTTAGTTGAGTGAAAGCCAATACATATGATTTCGTAATCGTCCCAAAAATTTATGACTCCACTTAAAGAAGATAACAATAGTATTATAGATAAAGTTGCAAGTATGCCATTAGTATCTATATATATGATTGTATATAATGGAGAGCGATTCTTAAGTGAGGCTTTGGAATCTTTAGTGACCCAGGATTACAATAATATTGAGATTGTGATACTTGATAATATGTCTGAGGATAATACTAAACAAATTTGCCAATCATTTTCTAAGTTACATAGTAATATAGAATATATAGAGGATGATAGAAGAGTTGATGCCATGGATGGCGTTAAAAGAGTAATTAAGTATACGTCTGGAGATTACATTATGCCGGCATGTGATGATGATATCTATGAGGCATCATATGTGAGTACTCTTATGAGTTTAATGTTGGATAGTAATGATATTGGATTGGTTTATTCTCAAAATGATTTCGTATCTGAAGAGGGTGTAATAAGTTTAATTGATGAACGCAATAGAGGGCAAATGTATACACTTGAAAATTCGGTATTCCGTAACTTTTTTGTGTATCTTATGATGAGAACGCCCATACCAATAGCCCTTGGAATATATCGACGTGATATATTTAATAGGGCGTTGAAATACTACTATAGGGTAGATCATAGAGGGTGGGACCATGATAATCTTTTAATGCTTAAAGTGCTTAGTATTTCAAAAGTAAATGTTACAAATAGTATAATGTTTCATTATAGACAGAGAGATAGATCAGTCACTATCCCTCATGATCTTCCAGCGAATGCCTTCCTTAAGTATATATATTATGTTAGACACCAAATATTATTTTCTGCTGCAGTGATGAGGCTAATAAGTGGAACTGAATTTAAATTCGTTCAAAAATTCTTTCTGCATACTTGGAATATTATTGTACTTGGTTACTTTGTAACGTTAAGGTATTTTAGGTCAAGCGTAAAAAATTTAATATCAAATAACACATAGCTCTGTGTATTTATGAAGCTAACGAATAAGGCAATAGACTTGTTGATTGTCATTGGTGGTCGTGCATTTTTTGCTCTAGGCGGATTGCTCACTGTGAGGATTGCAACAGAATTCATGTCGCCAAAGCAGGTAGGTACAATCACGCAGTTAATGGCTACGGCAGGTTTTTTTACATTAATTCTATTTACTCCTGTATGGCATTATATGGCAAGAGGTTTCTGTGAATGGAAAGATAACGGAGTATTAATAGATAATATTAGATTAGCATCTAAATATATATTAATTTCTGCTGGTTTGGTTGCAGTAATACTGTATTTAATCCAATATGGATTTGATATGGTTATAGGTATTGAGTTATGGTGGGTTGTTTTATTGGTTGTATTAAACTTTGTTTTCAAGTCGTTTTATACTATTGGTGCAAATGGGTATAACATACTCGGGAATAGAAAATATTTTGTTTTTTTTTCTAATGTAACTATTTGGGTAGGATTATTACTCGCTATCCTTTTATTTCAGTTTTACAATTCAGTAGAGTATTGGGTGTTAGGCATACTTTCTGGTTATGTGGTAGCTAGCGTATCTGCAGTTGCATTGTGGTATGAGCTAAAGAGAAGCCCTGTTAACATAAATAATTCTAAGGATATTATGCCTTTTAATAAGTATGTTGTTTATAAGTTCTCATGGCCAGTATTAATAATTTCTTGTATGTGGTGGATGCAGTCGCAAAGCTATAGATTTATCATTCCTGATCTTACAGTTATTGGCCTGTTCGCAATGGGATATGGGGTTGCAGCTGCACCTATAGCACTGTTTGAGGAAATATTTTCACAGTTTTATGAGCCTATTTTTTATAATGAGCTTAAGTCTTCGGATCAATCTGGGCAAGTTAAAGCTTGGAATAATTATGCTGCTTATTACATTCCTAGTGTTATTGTTATGGGTATTTTTATTGCTAGTAGTGGTCATTTTTTAGTTCAATTATTATTGGGTGAGGAGTTTAGAGAGGCTGGCAAGGTGATTGTTATTTGGGCGGCAGTAACTGAGACTGTGAGGGCTAGCGGAAGTATGTTGTACCAAATCGGTATTGCAAAGGTTGATCAACGACTAAATTTATTACCGGTTAGTGTGGGTGCTATCCTGTCTGTCACAGGTGTATACTATTTTAGTCGTCTAATAGACCCATTGATTGGAACTTGTATAGCATTGCTTATTGCAGCCATTACTGTATATATTATTGCTTATAAAAGAAGTACAAAATATTTGCCAGTAACTTGGCCATTATCTCTGATGTTCAAAGCATTATTATTATCATTAACTCTACCAATTTATTTTATTGTGTCAAAATCGATACTGAAGCATGAAGCAATCTTTTCTACAATAGTCGTACTTTCTCTGGGCAGTTTATATATGCTGTTAATTCAATTATATTTATACAATAATGCGCGAGAATTAAGGCCTGAAAAAAAATTGCATTGACTATTGTTATTAAGACTCTACCTGCTGTTTAATAACAAGAATAAAATTGAAGCAGGGAATTTCTATTTAACTTATTTAAGATTGTAAATTATGGTTAAATATTGCCCATAATAAGGATTTAAAATATCGATTAATGGAAGTACGAATGAAATTATTTGATATTTTTTAAAAGTGAAATAGATTGGAAATTACTATATTTATAACATAATTATTTAACAACATGAAAAAACTAGACGCAAACCTATTAAAGAAATACCATAATGATATATTTTTTAATTATTCAGAGTACCCAACAAAAGATAATTGGGATTATAAATTTACTAGTGAAGACTATAAAAAACAACTAGACGATTGGTTAAGTAAAAATAAAAATGAACCTATTATTTTTTATGTTCATACTCCTTTTTGTGAACAACTCTGTTATTTTTGCTTTTGTAGTAAAGAAATAACTAAGAATTATGAAAATGTAAAAAATTATTTATATAACTATTTATTTAAAGAGATCGATTTATTATTTAATTTCTTAAAAGAAAAAAATATTAAACTAAATGTTAAAGAAATATATTTCGGAGGAGGCTCACCAACATATTACAAACAAGAAGACTTTAAAAAATTAATAGATAAACTAAAAAATTCATTCGATTTTTCTCAAATTGGTGACTTTACAGTTGAAATTGATCCTCGAAGAGTTGATGAAGAGAAATTACTTTTTTATCATGAATGTGGTGTAAATAGACTTTCATTTGGGGTTCAAGATTTTGATTTAGCTGTTCAAAAAAGAATTAATAGAGTTCAGCCACCTGAGCTTTTTGATAAACTTTTAACAAAGAAAGTTAGAGACAAATTTAAAGTTTTTAATTTTGATTTACTTGTTGGTTTACCGGGCCAAACAAACGAGTCTATTGAGAACACTTTGGATAAAGTAGTCCAAATTAGACCTACACAAATACAACCTATGTTGATGCATTATGACCCATTTAAAAGAAATTATATGGTTAGAATGTTGAAAGATGGGCCACTACCAGATTTTTTTGATAGACAACATATGTTTTCAATAGTTGAAGATAAATTAACTAATGCGGGCTATGTTAGAGCTGGACTAGAGTCATATGCATTACCAACAGATCCCTTATCAAAGGCAATTGATAATGAAAATGCATTGTATGCTTCTTTAGGCACTCAAACTGGAGCTGCAACAAATTTTGTTTCTATTGGAAGCTCAGGCTCGGGTTGTTTAGGTGAAGAATATTATTCTCAAAATACTTATGAACAAGCTTCCTACAGAAAACGTATTGATGAAGGAAAATTTCCTGTGTTCAGAGGAATGAAACTTACAGAAGATGACAAAATTAGAAGGCATGTAATTCAGTTCATAAGAACATATTTTAAATTGAATTTTTCTGAGGTTGAAAAAATTTTCAAAATAGATTTTAAAAAATATTTTATTAATGAATTGGGTTTATTCGATGAATTTGTTAAGGATCAGCTAGTTGTCATTTCGGACAATGAAATGACAGTAACTGGATTAGGAACAAATTTTACATCACAAATTACAAATGTTTTTGATAAGTACAATCGTATAAATACTTCAGAAGACCAATTAAAAATTATAGAAAAACAAAGGCCTATTATTCAAACAATCCAAGATTTTTAAATCGTTGCTGCCAGTCACTAGAGTTGTTAAAAATTTATTGGATAGCTGAATTGTGTTTTTTTTGCCTTTAAAATTTTTTATTGAGTTTTTTTACAATTGTTAAAGAGTCACAAAAATATTTAAATACGTAATGCTAACGAATGCATTTTTTTCAAATCATTTGTAGTGGTTTTTACACTTCAAGGTTGAATGGACAGATAATACAACTCATGAATAAGTTTTTAAAGGTTTTGCAGTATTGCTTATCTCCAGTGCTTAATGTACGAAGGACTATCGTAGGTTTTTCACAATATCCTCATTATTTTGTTGATTGGATGCGTTATAGATATCTTTGGGGATCAGATCAGGCGCCTCTCATTGACATCCACCCCTGTCTTTTTGATCGTACAGTAGCAACATCTTTTGATAGCCATTATACTTATTTGAATGCATGGGCATTTCGCCGTATATTGGGGGAAAATCCAGATAAACATATAGATATAGGGTCTCAGGTCAGTTTTATAGCTACCCTTTCGTCAATATTGCCTGTTACATTTATTGATTTGCGCCCCATAGATATAAATCTATCTGGGCTTACAGCCCAGAAAGGTAGTATTCTCAAGATCCCATATAGTGATCAAGAGATAGTTTCACTTTCATCATTACATGTGATCGAGCATGTTGGTTTGGGTCGCTATGGTGATCCTTTAGATATGGAAGGATCACAAAAAGCAATAGCAGAACTTTCTCGGGTTTTAGCCCCTGGTGGGAAACTTTATATAGGAGTTCCTGTTGGCAAGCCAAAAACTTGCTTTAATGCACACAGGGTGTTTGACCCTGTTAAGGTTATCCACTGGTTCGCTGAGTATGGATTGACAATGGAGAATTTTAGCTGTGTTTTTGATAACGGGGATTACTCTGAAAATACATCTCCATCTGAATTAATGGAAGAGGACTATGCTTGTGGTATGTATCAATTTACTAGAATGATCTGATCAAAAATTATGATTCTGGATTGGAAGGAGACACTAAAGCCCAATCTGTTTAAGTTGTCAGATTGTTAACAGCTTTAGTGGGATTGGTCTTTATTATGGTTGGGATAGAAGTGGTAATATCACATAAGATGGGTATGTAAATTCACCCCTTTTGGTGTCAGATTTCCGAAGACGCTTATTATCTCTCTTTTGTTTTTCTTCTACATTAAGTAGTATATTTTTAGTGAATCAATCATTGCATGAAAAATAAAATTACTGTTATCTTAAAAGGTGGGATAGGAAATCAAATGTTTCAATATTCTGCGGCTTTAAGTGTTGCTATTAAGAATAATTGTGAATTATGCATAGATGCCTCCACGGGGTTTTTTAAGGATCCTTATGGTAGAAGTTATTCGCTTGAGTGCTTTAGTTTGGGGCAGAATGAAATTCACAGGTCCGTAACTTTGGCAACAAAATGGCTGGATCAAATTCGGAAAAAATATTTTAAGATTCTTTATGAGTTAGGAATTAGTAAAAGTTTATTTGTTTATGAGAAAAAACTTAACTATGATTGTATGTTGGATTGGAGTAACAGAACAGAGGTATATTTAGACGGGTATTTCCAATCATCAAATTATTTTTCAGGTATTGAAAAAGAGATTAAGGTTCATTTTGAGTTCATCAATGAGCATAAAAAAAACAACATTGCATTAAGTAAAAAAATATTGTCTGCTGATTCTGTTTGTTTGCATATGCGTAGAGATAGGATTGATCATCCTGCCACTGTTGATTATTATCTTAAGGCTATTTCTATTATTAAGTTACATGTCGATAAACCGATTTTCTTTATTTTTTCAGATGATCCTTTGTGGTTCAAATTAAACATGGCCGAGATTTTAGATGTAAGTTTTATAGTTATTGATTGGAATATTGATGATGAGACTGAAGATCTATGGCTGATGACTTTGTGTAAGCATTTTATTATTGCAAATAGTACTTTTTCATGGTGGGCAGCATGGCTTGGCTCTTATAAAGATAAAATTGTGATCGCACCTCATGAACTAACTAATAATAACAAATATATATACCCAAAGAATTGGAATATTTTGTAATTTTATGAAGATTTTATATGTAGGACATTTAAAATATGGTTCAACATCTTTGCAAAGATGTCAAGCGTTAAAAGATATTGGTCATAATATTGAATCTATAGATACACTTTCTAAGCATACAATTGACCAAAAAAGCAAGTTGTTCAATAAGGTCTTAAGAAGAATTGTTGGTGCAATTGACTATGATAAAGCTAATGAACGCATATGTGACACTCTTTTTAGTGATCCAAAATACGACGTACTCTGGATTGATAAAGGTATGACTATAACTGCTGATACTTTAAGGATTGTCAAATTAAATAACCCATCATTATTAATTGTTGGTTATTCTCCTGATGATATGGGATCTCCACATAATCAATCAAAAAGATTTATTAAAAGTTTGCCTTTTTATGATTTTTTTATAACAACTAAGAGCTACAATGTAGGTGAGCTGGAGCTTCTCGGCGCTAAAAAAGCAATGATGATTGATAATGCTTATGATCCAAATATACACTACCCCACAAATAACTATAAGGAGAATTCAAGTGATTCAGGTAACACTGTTGGATTTATTGGTACTTATGAAAAAGAAAGGGCGAACTCTATAAAGTTTGCTGCAAAAAATAATATTACTGTATCTGTGTATGGATTAGATTGGCCTAATTATAATTCCGAAAATATTATTATGCATAAAAAAATATTGCTTGGACGTGATTACTCAAGAGCCATTTGTAATTTTGATATCAATTTATGTTTTCTAAGAAAAATAAATCGTGATCTTCAAACAACAAGGAGTATAGAAATACCTGCATGTGGAAGGTTTATGCTAGCTGAAAGGACAGATGAGCATCTTTCGCTATTTAAGGAAGGAGTTGAAGCAGAGTTTTTTAGTTCAAATAATGAGATGCTTGATAAGATTAAATTTTATATAAAGAATCCGAAATTAAGGAAACAAATTGCAATCAATGGCAGGCGCCGCTGTATTATTGGTAGTTATAGTAACCAAGACAGACTCAAAAATATTATTAGTGCAATGACACGCCTTAAATAACGGTATGTATTAGAATGGACTTATTATTGGCGCTAGTAGCACTTTCATTGTGGACTTTTGTGTTCATGCTAGAAAAAAGAAGAACTATAGGTTGGATTTCCCCAACTTGCCTATTCTCTCTCGGTCTTATTGTGTTTTATATTGTTCCATCCATTTATTGGATTTTTAGGCCTTGGAGCTCGAGCTTTCCTCCGTACTTTGATGGTATATGGAAAGTCATGTTGTCAGCAATTATTCTTGGACTCCCTTTTTTATTTTATGCATTACAGCGACGCCATAAGCTCAACGTATTACCAATAAAGCAATTTATGCTTAGAGCTAGGCTTTCTAGTAATAAGATAGTGTGGCTTTTCTTTATTCTTGCTACAGTATCAGTTTACTTTGAGATTCAGCTCTTACTTATGGGGCAGCAAAGTAGACTTGGTTATCATGTAGTTAGTTTATTTGGTTCCCCAGATCTTGGTTACCTGCTTATAAGTAATCTTCTTAATATATGGCCTATTTTTTATTTAGCATTGATTTTTTTTGGAGGCAGAAAGGCTAGAATTCTAGGTGTATTCTTTTGGATGGCAGATGGAATCATATGTATCTCTACTTTGCAACGAGCACAGATGCTGAATTTCTTATTGTATTCATTCGTTGCCGCGCAGTTTCTAGGGTATAAGTTTTCATTCAAAAAAAATATACTAGTTGTTCTGTCTGTTGTTTTTATTCTGGTCGTGGTGGGTAATGCACCTAAGTTTGCACGTTATTCTGTTGAATCCAAAGATATTCAAAGATTAAATTTCAAAGAAGTTGTTAATGTTTTATATGACTCAACTGTTAATATAATGGATGATTCTAACGTTGTAATGAGATATAGCGATAAGACGATGGAAAGATTATATGAAGCAAGATCTGCCTCTGCTGTTATGGCAAATGTCCCTGATAAAATCAATTATCAAAATGGTGCAACGTTCATTCATGCAGCATACGCTTTTATCCCTAGGTATTTTTGGCCGGAAAAGCCATCACTAAGAGAAATACATTACTTTACAACTGAAGTTATGCCTGACGATGAGGGTGTTAATCCTTTAGGAACTATTGGAGAATTTTATATTAATTTTGGGTTTTTATCTGTATTTCTTGGTGGGCTAGTGTCGTTATGGATTTGTCTTTTTTTAGAAAAAAGATTTGTTCGATACTATATATTAAATAAACATAATAAACTTAGAGCATTGATTGTTGTTTACCCTATCTCCGCAATATGGATCTTTGGTTCCAGTTATAATTTTACTCAAAGAATATCAGAAGGATTAAGACTATCTATGCTATTTTTTGCTTTGTGCTTGATGTTTTATTTCTTAGATTTACATAACAAACGCAAAAGCCTGAACAAGGCTCAGCAAGTGCACAGGTCATTCAGGAAACTGAATTCTCCCTCCAAATGAAGAAGATCTTAATCGTTAGAAGAGGGCTATTGGGTGATACCTTGGTAGCAATCCCAGCGTTAAGATTGATTAAGAAATCATTTCCTGATTCTTATATTCATTATGTTAGTGATCAACATATTGGGAAGTCATTTGCTTCTCCACAAAGTGTTTTATTTGATTTGAATTTAGTCGACAGCTTTTCAAGATGGGTTTTTAGCCATTCTTTTGTGTTTAGAATAACTAGTCTGCTACGTTTAATAATAAAACTTCGAAAAGATAACTTTGACTTAGCAATTCTCTTAGAAAGAAATAATAGAGGTGTGTGGTACATTAGGGGTAATAAGTTTTTCCTATCTCTTTGTGGTGTAAAACATATAGTTACAGATAGTATGGAAACAAGTAGAACGAGAAATGAAAGTGGTAAGTTGATACGTTTGAACCATGAGGCAGACTATTTACTAGAATTGCTTTATAGGAACAATATAAATACGGACTCTTATTTTGATCCGCTTACTGAAATACAAATCGTACCAAATAATGATGTTGAAAAAAAAGTGGATTTATGGATAGATGGTAAAGGTATATCAGGTATGAGGTTGGTTGCAGTTGCACCAAATACAAATATGTCGGTAAAAAAATGGCCGATTGAACGCTATATAGAATGCATCAATTTTCTTGTAAATAATCATAATATTATGCCAGTATTTATTGGTAGTGCATCAGAAGTTGATATAACTAAGCCATTGATTGATTCTACTAAAAGTGTTTCTGCAATGGGTGTTTTTTCTATACACGAAACAGTCTCTCTGTTACGGAGATGTTTATTTTATTTGGGTAATGATACTGGCGCCCATCACCTTGCAGCAGCTGCAGGGATAACCTGTGTAGTAATATTTTCTTCAAGAGACAACCCAGGGAAGTGGCACCCTTACGGAAAATCACACAAAATTCTCAGAACTGATATAAGTTGTGAAGGCTGCATGCTGCATGAGTGTAATAAAATACCAACCTGTGTGCAACAAATAACTGTCCAAAATGTTGTTGAAGTATGTGAAGAAGTGATTAAGGAAAAGCTGAATGACCCCTTTAGAATTTTAACAATAGCTCCCTCTGGGGGTTTCATCAAACCACCCGCTTCGGGTGGTAGATAATTAATGAAATTTATATTGACATCTTGTTGGTTTCCACCGACTAAAATTATTGGGGGAGTTATTGAATCATGCTATAGAACGTCAGTCTCACTTGTTGATTTAGGACATGACGTTACAGTTATATGTACTGATGCTGGGCAAAGTGGCAGATCAGGTGATAAAGAATTTAATGAAATTAAAAAAAATGGATTGAAGATTGTTACGTGTCGAAAGTTTTTAAATGAACGGTATGGTGCTACTCTAGAGATTTATAAAATATTTACTGCAATTAAAGCTCGACCAGATGTTGTTGTTTCTTTTGAGCTATTTTCATGTATTGCTATTACTTCAATGATATTTGCATACTTATTAAAGGTGCCCTATATTTTATTTCCTCGTGGGGCGTTAATGCCGAATGCACTTTTAATATCCTCCACAAAGAAAAAAATCTTCATGACGATAATAGGTGATTTCTTACTTGACAAGGCCTCCTGTATTATTGGAACATCAAAGTATGAAAAAAGTGCAATATATGAGACTTTGAAAACTAAAGATACTTGTGTAGATGTTATTGAAAACGGGTGTTATAGGTTTGATTTTCACAAAGATTTTAACGTGACTGAATTAGATGATATGTTAGATGGTTGTGAAGACCGTAAAATCATTCTTTATCTTAATCGACTAAGTAAAGAAAAAGGGCTCGAGAGATTAATTCTGGCTTGGAAAAATCTACAATCAGACATTGAGAATAGTGTGCTAGTGATTGCTGGAGATGGAGATGCTAGTATTGTTGAATGGTTAAAAAAAGAAATTGCACATAATAAGTTGAAGAATCAAATTCTATTTATTGGCCCTGTTTTTGGGGACGTCAAATGGCACTTATTGTCACGTTCTGATATATTCATACTTCCTTCCACTACAGAGAATTTCGGTAATGTTGTAGTTGAATCATTAATGTCAAAAACACCAGTTATTGCAACAAAAGGCACGCCCTGGAGTGAACTTAATGACTTTAATTGCGGTGTTTGGGTCGACAATAATATTTTTGGTATAGAGTATGGGATTAAAATGATGTTATCTTATACGGCACAGGAAATAGGAGTAATGGGTGAGAATGGAAGGGAGTTAGTTTTGTCCAAATATACTTGGGAGAAAACCGCAAAAAAAATTATTGCTAGGTCTGAATTTATTACTAACACTGATTTATGAAATAAATACAACATTAACCGCATGGCGTAATCTGAGTGAAAAGGTAATAGATAATAACCTATCATTATTCATTGTTTACTGCTAATGAAAGATATGTGGAAAGAATTTCTTTAAAACCACTCGGCTATGGTGGAGTAGTTTTTTTATGGGGCTTTCATCAAATCACCGGCTTTGTGGGTGGTATATGATTGCAAAAAAGAGGACAAATGTTGATGTATAAAATATTAGTAACAGGAGGCTGTGGTTTTATCAGTTCTCATCTTTGTGAGCGATTAGCGCAG
>ENA-OSJC01000895-OSJC01000895.1-marine-metagenome-genome-assembly--contig:-NODE-895-length-26808-cov-6.053646_pt1 | contig 26808 bp, 38 predicted proteins | sample MGYA00237885_ERZ534234 | MGnify/ENA primary metagenome ERZ534234 (study PRJEB26413, sample SAMN06343907) | marine metagenome | isolation source: coastal waters | place: Atlantic Ocean: West Antarctic... | reverse complement strand
AAATACAGGTGACATTGTAGCTTTAGCTGGGTTAAAATACACAATAACAGGACACACTTTATGTGATGAAGAAAATCCAGTTCTACTAGAGCCTATGGAATTTCCTGACCCAGTAATTGAAATTGCCGTTGAACCAAAAACTAAAGCTGACCAAGAAAAAATGGGTGAAGCACTTGGTAGACTTGCAAAAGAAGACCCATCATTCAGAGTTACTTCTGATGAAGAGTCGGGTCAAACAATTATTAAAGGTATGGGTGAACTTCATTTAGATATTATTGTTGATAGAATGAAAAGAGAATTTAAAGTTGAGGCAAATGTAGGCGCACCTCAAGTTGCATATAGAGAAACATTAGAGAATGCATCTGAAGTAGAATACACTCACAAAAAACAAAGTGGTGGTGCAGGTCAATTTGCCAAAGTTAAGCTTCTTGTTGAGCCTCAAGAACCAGGTGCTGGTAGATCTGTTGATAGTAAAATTAAAGGTGGTTCAATTCCTAAGGAATTTATACCAGGTGTGGAAAAAGGAATAGAAACAGTTTCAGATAATGGTATTTTGTGTGGCTTTCCAATGATTGATTATAAAGTTACAATTCTAGATGGACTTCATCACGATGTAGATTCTAGCGTTCTTGCTTTTGAACTTGCTGGTAGAGCCTGCTTCAAAGAAGCTTGTATAAAAGGCACTCTTAAGCTGCTTGAACCGGTAATGAGAGTTGAGGTTGTCACGCCAGAGGATTACATGGGTGATGTTATTGGCGACTTGAATAGTAGAAGAGGTCAAATTAGCACTCAAGAGCAAAGAGGAAATGCAACAGTAATTACTGCTATGGTTCCTTTAGCAAACATGTTTGGATATATTAATAATTTAAGATCTATGTCTCAAGGTAGAGCACAATATTCTATGTTCTTTGATCATTACTCAAAAGTACCTCAGAATGTTCAGGACGAAGTAACTAAAAAGATAGCAGGGTAATTATGGAAAAACAAAATATTAGAATTAAACTTAGAGCTTACGACAATAAAATTTTAGATGCTTCAACTGAAGAAATTGTTAATACAGTAAAAAGAACAGGTGCTACTATTAAAGGGCCAATTCCTCTGCCTACAAGAATAGAGAAATATACCGTATTAAAAGGTCCGCATATTGATAAGAAAAGTAGAGAACAATTTGAGTCAAGAACTCACAAGAGATTAATTGATATTATAGAACCTACGCCACAAACAGTAGAAGCTTTAATGAAACTCGATTTAGCATCAGGTGTTGATGTGGAGATTAAAATATAATTATGACTGAGATCGCTTTAATAGGTAAGAAAATTGGTATGACTAGAGAGTTTTATAAAACAGGTCAACTAGTTCCAGTTACAGTTTTGAAAGTAGAAAAGGCGAGAGTAATTCAAGTAATAGAAGAGCAAACACGTGGTTACAAGGCTGTTCAACTTGGTTATGGAAAGGTTAAAAATTCAAAATTAACGAAAGCCATGAAAGGCTTTTTTGCTAAAAAAAACACAGAAGCTAAGAAAAAACTAAAAGAATTTAGGGTTAAAGATACTGAAACTTATAAAGAGGGCAATGAGTTTGGCCTTGAAATATTTAAAGATACTAAATTTGTAGATACAAGATCAAGAACAATTGGAAAAGGATTTGCTGGAGCTATGAAAAGATGGAACTTTGGTGGTTTAAGAGCCAGTCACGGTGTATCTGTATCTCATAGATCTCATGGCTCAACAGGTAATAGTCAAGATCCAGGTAAGGTTTTTAAAGGAAAAAAAATGGCTGGTCATATGGGTGATAGACTTAGAACTATGCTTAATATTGAAATTATTAAAACTGATTTAGAAAATGAACTACTTTATTTAAAAGGTTCTATACCAGGATCTAAAAACACAGAAGTAGTTGTTAGACAGTCAGTGAAAAATATAAATAAAATGACAATATCAGAAAAAATTGCAGCAGCCGAAGAAGCTAAAAAAACCCCCGATAAAAAGAAAAAATAATGAAATTAGAAAAACAAAGTATTGATGGAAAAAAAGACACTATTGAAGTGTTAGATAAAATTTTTTCAGCAAAAATTAATAGCAAACTTGTAAGTAGCGTTTTGTATAAGACTAATGCTAATTATAAAGGTAGACATGCTAAAACAAAACAACAAAATGAAGTAAGAGGCCCAACATCTAAAATTTATGCTCAAAAAGGTACAGGTGGTGCTAGACATGCAAGCAGAAAAGCACCTATCTTTGTTGGCGGTGGTATCGCTCACGGGCCAAAAGGTGAGCTTGCTTATAAAAAAAGAAAACTAAATAAAAATGAAAAAAAGTTAAGTGTTGCTTCGCTTATTACTGAAAAAAACAATAATAAAAATTTGCTAATTTTAAATGATTTTAGTTCTGAGATTAAGAAGACAAAAGAAATGAATGCTATTATTCAAAAGTTGGAAATAACACATTCTTTAATAATATTAGACAAAGCTTCTAAGGAAAAAATTGAAAAATCAGCAAGAAATATTCCAAATGTTAAAATAACAGATGTTAATCATTTTAGTTCTTTTGATATTATTAAATTTAAAAAAGTTGTATTCACTGAAAGTTCAGTGAAAGAGCTTGAAAAGAGATATTCGTAAAATGGATAAAATTCACTTATATGACAAAATACTTTCTCCACTGTTAACAGAGAAATCAACAAAAATGTCTGAACAGAATAAGATTGTTTTTAAAGTTCCAACTGGAGCAAATAAAATAAATCTAAAGAAAAATATTGAAAAAATTTTTAAGGTTAATGTGACCAAAATTAATATAATTAACAAACAAAACAGAACTAAGATATCTAAAGGAAAAAAAATTAAAGTATCTGGATTTAAAAAAGCAATAATAACACTTAAAAAAGGTCAAAGCATTGATCTAACAACTGGAATTTAATAAATGGCATTAAAAACTTTTAAACCGTATACAAAATCTACTAGAGGTACCATCTTAGTTGACAGAACAGGTTTATGGAAAGGTAAACCTTTTAAAAAATTAATTGAACCAAAAAACTCAATGCGTGGAAGAAATAATAATGGTCACATCACATCAAGAAATATGTCGGGTGGTGGTCATAAGAAAATGTACAGACTTGTTGATTTCTATAGAAAAAAAATAGATTCACCAGCTACTGTTGAGCGTATTGAATATGATCCAAATCGATCATGCTATATTATGTTAGTTAAATTTGAAGATGGTTTTCATGCCTATTATTTGGCCCCTCAAAAAATTAAAGCAGGTGATATAATTGAGAATGGATCTAAAAAAGAAATTAAAATTGGAAACTGTATGCCATTACAAGACATCCCAGTTGGAATAAATATTCATAATGTTGAAATTCAACCTGGAGCTGGCGGTAAAATTGCACGTTCAGCAGGTTCTTCAGTTACCATTAGTGGTATAGATGGAAATTATAGTTTGTTAAAATTAGCATCTGGTGAAGTGAGAAAAATTGACTCTAGATCATTAGCAACAATAGGTGTTTTGAGTAACCCTGATCAAAAAAATATTAAAATAGGAAAAGCTGGTAGATCTAGATGGTTGGGTCGAAGACCTCATACAAGAGGTGTTGTGATGAATCCTGTTGATCACCCACATGGTGGAGGTGAAGGTAAAAGTGCTGGAGGTAGACATCCCGTATCACCTACCGGCCAGGGAGCTAAAGGATTAAAAACTAGAGATAACAAAAGAACTGATAGATTTATAGTTAAAAGAAGAAATAAAAGGAAGGATACTAAGTAATGGCTAGAGCAGTATGGAAAGGACCTTTTGTTGAAGAAAGTTTGATGAAAAAAGTTGATAAATATAAAGTTGACCCAAAAAAAATACCAATTAAAACTTGGTCAAGAAGATCAACGATTTTACCTGATTTTGTTGGTGTGAGTTTTCAAATTTATAATGGTAAAAAATTTATACCAATAACTATTTCAGAAGATATGGTTGGTCATAAATTAGGTGAGTTTTCACCTACAAGAACTTTTTATGGACATACACCAGCAGACAAGAAAGCTAAACCCGCTACAGCAGCTAAAAAATAATTATGAATAAGACAAAGAAAAAAAATAGAAAAAAAGTAGATACAGTTAAAGCTGTTAATAACAGTATTAGAACTAGTGTTAGAAAACTCAACCCTATTTTGCAAAGTATCGTTGGAAAAAAAGTAGATGTTGCTATTAGAGATTTACAATTTTCTGCTAAAAGAATTACAAAGGATATTAGAAAAACAATTAGTTCAGCTGTTGCAAATGCTGAGAATAATTTTCAATATGATATTGATAGCTTAATTGTAAAGGAAGCTTACTGTGGAAAAAAAATTGTTATGAAAAGATTTAGACCAAGAGCAAAAGGAAGAGCGGCTCCTATTTTAAAACCGTGGTCAACAGTAACTATTATATTATCAGAAGTTAAACAAATGGAGAGTCATGGGACAAAAAGTTAATCCTATAGGTTTTAGATTAGGTGTCAACAGAGGCTGGGACTCTGTTTGGTTTGCTAAGAAAAAAGATTTTGGAAATTATTTAATTGAAGATTTTAAAATCAGAAAATATATCAAAAAAAATGTAGTTAATTCTGGTGTATCAAAAGTGATGATTGAGAGAACTTCTAATAAATGTTTTGTAACAATTTATACGTCAAGACCTGGTTTTGTTATCGGTAAAAAGGGAAGTGACATTGATAAAATTAAAAATAATCTTTCTAAGTTTACAGCAAACGAAGTGTCCCTGAATATAAAAGAAATAAAAAAACCAGAAACTAACGCATATTTAGTTGGTGAAAATATTGCACAACAGCTTGTAAAAAGAATATCTTACAGAAGAGCGATGAAAAGAGCCATGCAGTCTTGTATGAGACTGGGTGCCAAAGGAATTAAGGTCTCTATAAGTGGCAGACTTGGTGGTAATGAGATAGCCAGAACTGAGTGGTTAAGAGAAGGAAGTATTCCAGCTCACACTTTAAGAGCTGATATTGATTATGGCGAAGCTGAAGCTCTTACTACATATGGAATTATTGGAATTAAAGTTTGGATTTATAAAGGAGAGGTTTTTGCAAGAGAATTTAGTCAGGAAACAAATAAAATTGTACCAAAAGAGGGTAAAGAATAATGCTTCAGCCAGTCAGAACTAAATGGAGAAAAGCACACAAAGGTAGGATTCATGGTACAGCTACCCGAGCCAGCTCTATTAATTATGGGTCGTTCGCTCTAAAGGCATTGCAACCTGAGAGAATAACTGGAAAGCAAATCGAAGCAGCTAGAGTAGCACTTACCAGACATATGAAGAGACAAGGTAGAGTTTGGACAAGAATATTCCCGAACATACCGGTTTCAAAAAAACCTATTGAAGTAAGAATGGGTAAAGGTAAAGGAAACCCTGAATTTTTTGCTTGTAGGGTTAAGCCAGGTAGAATTTTATTTGAGGTTGATGGTGTTTCTGAGGTAATAGCTAAAGAAGCTCTTTATAAAGCATCAGCAAAATTGCCAATTAAAACCAAAACTATTAAGAGAGTGGCTTAATATGAAAAAACAAGAAATTAAAAAATTATCAAAAGATGAGGTAGTCAAAAATATTGATAAATTGAAAAAAGATCTGTTTAACTTTAGATTTCAAAAAATTAACTCGCAAGTAACTAATCCTGCAAAGATCGGTGAGACAAGAAAAACAATAGCAAGATTAAAAACAATATTAAAAGGAAAAATTAATGCCTAAAAAAATATTAACAGGAGTGGTAGTAAGTGATAAGCCAAATAAAACCATCACTGTAATGATTGAAAGAAAATACTCTCATCCAGTTTTAAAAAAAGTAATTAAAGTAAGAAAAAATTATAATGCCCACGATGAAAACAATAAATTTAAAACAGGTGACAAAGTTTCAATCATTGAAAGCAAACCTTTTTCTAAAAACAAAAAATTTCAAGTAATGGAGAATACAAAATAATGATTGGTGTACAAACAGAACTACTGGTAGCTGATAATACCGGAGCAAAAAGAATTGAGTGCATTAAAGTGCTTGGTGGGTCAAAAAGAAGATACGCAAGTATTGGTGATACAATTGTTGTTGCGGTAAAAGAAGCTATTCCTAAGGGAAAAGTTAAAAAAGGCACTGTTCACAAAGCTGTTGTAGTAAGAGTTAAATATGGAATTCATAGAAATGATGGGTCAAAAGTTAAATTCGATAATAATGCTGCAGTACTTATTGATGAAAAAGGTGAGCCAGTTGGAACTAGAATTTTTGGTCCTGTAACAAGAGAATTAAGAAGTAGAGGGCAAATGAAAATAATTTCATTAGCACCAGAGGTTTTATAGTGATGATAAAAAAAGGTTTAAAAGTAAGAGTTTTGACAGGTAGAGATAAAAAAAAAGAGGGTGAAGTAATTGAAATTGATAGAGTCAACAATAGAGCAAAAGTTAAAGAAATAAACATGGTTAAAAAACATGTTAAGACTACAAAAGAAAAAAAAGGTGGAATTGTATCAAAAGAAAGTTTTATTCATATATCAAATCTAAAATTAATTGATGAAAAAATAGTAAAAAAAGTAGAGGATAAAAAATAATGTCACCTAGATTAAAAGAAATTTTTAATAAAGAAATAAAACCAGCTTTAAAAGTTCAATTTGGATTTAAAAATATTTACATGGCTCCAAAAATTGAAAAAATAGTTTTAAATATGGGCCTTGGCTTAGATGGCGCTGATTCTAAAATATTAAAAGCTAGCGAAGATGATATGGCAAAAATAACAGGTCAAAAACCAGTTATTACTAAATTTAAAAAATCAGTAGCAAACTTTAAAACCAGAAAAGGTACCAATGCTGGTTTGAAAGTAACATTGAGAAAAAATAAAATGTACGAATTTATAGATAGACTTGTTAATATTGCTTTACCAAGAATCAAAGACTTTAGAGGGCTATCACCAAAAGGATTTGATAAATTTGGAAATTATACATTTGGCATAAAAGAGCACATTATATTTCCTGAAGTTAGTTTTGAAAGAGCTGACAAGGTAAGAGGTTTAGATATTGTCATAGTAATTAAAGCATTAAGTAAAGAGCATAGTTTTGCGTTATTAGAAAAAATGAATTTTCCATTCATAAAAAAAGGAGATAATTAAAAATGGCTAAAGTAAGCGCTATAAATAAAAACAATAATAGAATTAAACTTTCTGATAGACTTTATAAGAAAAGATTGGGTCTTAAAAAAATAATTATGGATAAAAAAATACCATTAGATGAAAGATTTAAAGCACAACAAAAACTTTCACAGCTTCCTAGAAATTCAGCAAAAACTAGAGTTATGAATAGATGTGAAATTACAGGACGACCACATGGGGTTTATAGAAAATTAAAAATATCAAGAATAGCTTTGAGAGACTTAGGACTGGCTGGATTAATTCCAGGCATGACAAAGTCAAGCTGGTAGAAAGGAATATATGAGTTTAAGTGATCCAATAGGTGATATGATAGCGAGAGTTAAAAATGCTCAAGCTAGAAATCATAAAAAAGTACAATTACCGTCATCAAATTTTAAGTCTAAAATTGCTAATATTCTTAAAAATGAAGGTTTTATAAAAGATTTTAAAATTGACGAAAATGATAATAAGCCAACTTTATCTCTAGAACTTAAATACTATTCTGGAAATCCAGTAATTAGCGCTTTTGAAAGAGTATCTAAGCCTGGTCGAAGAATATTTTCAAGTGCTGAAGGTCTACCAAAAATTAATAATGGTCTTGGAATTGCTATAGTTTCAACTCCAAAAGGAGTTATGACCGATATAGATGCTAGAAAACAACGTGTTGGTGGCGAAATAATTTGTAAGGTATTTTAATGTCAAAAATTGGTAAAATTAGCATCCCTATTCCTGAAAAAGTTAAAGTTATTTTAGCAGGAAATGTAATAAACATTGATGGTCCGTTAGGAAAAAAGTCGATTAATATTGACTTAGATATGTTCAATCTTGATATTAAAGAAGGTAAAGAGATTTCAATTAAACCAAAAGAAATAAATCAAAATTCTAAACGATTATGGGGCATGAATAGAAGCCTGATCAATAATGCAGTAATTGGATCAAGTTCTGGTTATGAAAAAACGTTAGAACTTGTTGGTGTTGGTTACAGGGCCGCTCTTAAAGGTAATCAGTTAAATCTTCAGCTAGGTTATAGTCATGATATTGACTTTGATATTCCAGAGGGAATTAAAATAGCAGTTGAAAAACAAACTACTTTAAAAATTACAGGTTCTGACAAGCAATTAGTTGGTTCTGTTGCTTCAAAAATTAAAACTTTTAGAAAAATTGAGCCTTATAAAGGTAAGGGAATTAGAGAAAAAGGACAGTATGTTCTTAAAAAAGAAGGAAAGAAAAAATAATGAAACTTAATACTAACATTAGAAAAAGATTCAGAGTTAGCAACAAAGTTAAAAGAGTTGCCCCTAAAGATAGATTTAGATTAAGTATTTCAAGATCTTCTAAAAATATTTCAGCACAAATAATTGATGATGTAAAAAATGTAACTTTATTATCTTCTTCATCAATAGATAAAGATATGCGTGGTGGAGAAAAAGTTAATAAAACAGAAATATCAAAAAAAGTAGCAATTAATCTTGCAAAAAAAGCATTAGATAAGAAGATTACTAAAATATTCTTTGATAGAGGTGTTTATAGATATCACGGAAGAGTTAAAGCATTTGCTGAAACTTTACGGGAAAATGGAATGGAATTTTAATTATGGATAATTTTAGAGATAAAAAAGACGACGGTATTTTAGAAAAACTAGTTCATATTAACCGTATAACTAAAGTTGTTAAAGGTGGAAGAAGATTTGGCTTTTCAGCATTGGTTGTAGTAGGTAACCAGGCAGGCAAAATTGGTGTTGCTCATGCAAAAGCAAAACAAGTACCTGATGCTATTAAAAAGGCTAACGAAATGGCTAGAAGAGTACTTACCCAGATACCATTAAGAGAAGGCAGAACAATTCATCACGATGTTAAGGCAAAAGATGGAGCAGGTAGGATTGTATTAAGAGCAGCCTCGAAGGGCACTGGTATAATTGCTGGTGGACCTGTTAGGGCGGTCTGTGAAGTATTAGGCATTAAAGATATTGTGGCAAAATCAATGGGTACATCTAATGCCCATAATGTAATAAGAGCAACTATGAAGGCATTGTTAAAACAAAATTCACCTAAACAAATATCAGCAATTAGAAACAAAAAAATTTCTGAGATTGTAGAAAAAAGAGGATAATGATTACTTTAAATACAAAAGACAAAATCAATAAATCTAAAATGAGAGTTGGAAGAGGTATTGGATCTGGAAAAGGTAAAACATGTGGCAGAGGGGTTAAAGGTCAAAAATCAAGATCTGGTGTTGCTATTAAGAGTTTTGAAGGTGGACAAATGCCATTATACAGAAGACTTCCTAAAAGAGGTTTTAACCCAATTTCAAGAGTAAATATTGCAATAATGAATCTGGAAAAAATTCAATTTTTTATTAATGAAAAAACAATTAATCCTACCGATACCATCAATATGGAGTTACTTAAAAAACTAAAATTAATAAACAAAAATTCACAAAAACTTAAGATACTTGGTACTGGAGTAATTAAAGACAAAGTTAATATAGAAGCAGATTTAGCCTCTAAATCAGCAATAGAAAAACTAGAAAAAATTAGTGGATCTATTCAGTTAAAGAAATAATTGATTTAAATGAGTTCCTCATCATCATCAAATGATTTAAGAAACAGAATATTTTTTACAATATTCATATTGGCGGTCTATAGATTTGGTACTTTTGTTCCTTTACCGGGAATAGATCCTGAACAGTTAAAAATTATGATGGAAGGTAATCAAAAAGGATTGCTGGGTATGTTTAATGTATTTGCTGGTGGAGCTGTTAGTAGAATGGCCATCTTCGCATTAGGTATAATGCCTTACATTTCATCATCAATTATAGTTCAGCTTTTGACTGGTGTTTCTGATTATTTTAAAAATTTAAAAGCACAAGGTGAGACAGGTAGAGCTAAAATTACACAAATCACAAGATATGGAACAGTTGTTTTGGCTACAGTTCAAGGCTACGGACTTTCTGTTGGATTAGAATCCTCTGCTGATTTAGTTATTAATCCAGGATCATTTTTTAAAATTACAACTGTGACAACTATTGTAGCGGGTACAATGTTTTTAATGTGGCTTGGTGAGCAAATAACACAAAGAGGTATTGGAAATGGAATATCTTTGATTATTTTTGCTGGTATCGTTGCAGAAATACCAAGGGCATTAGTGACCACATTTGAACTTGGTAGAACAGGAGCGGTCTCAACATTTATGATTCTAGCGATATTCATATTATTAATCCTAACTATATTGTTCATAGTATTTATGGAGAGAGCTCTAAGAAAAATTTTAATAAATTACCCAAAAAGACAAATGGGTAATAAAATGTATGGAGGAGAGTCATCACACTTACCATTAAAGATAAATCAAGCAGGTGTTATACCGGCTATTTTTGCTTCAGCTCTTTTATTGTTACCAGTGACATTTTCAAATTTTTCGTTTTCTAACAATGAAACTTTTTTAAATATAAGCTCATACTTTACTCAAGGACAGCCACTTTATATGTTGCTTTATGCTTCAGGGATTATATTTTTTACTTTCTTTTACACGTCAATAACTTTTAACCCTGTTGAGACAGCTGATAACTTAAGAAAATATGGAGGCTTTGTTCCAGGAATTAGACCTGGTGAAAGTACAGCTCTGTATATTGATAACATCTTAACTAAATTAACAACTATAGGTGCTTTATACTTAACCTTAGTTTGTTTAATGCCAGAATTTTTGATTGCGAATTATCCAATCCCATTTTATTTAGGAGGAACATCTATCTTAATTGTTGTTGTAGTTGCAATTGATACAGTTACTCAAATTCAAACAAGATTAATGAGTTCACAGTATGAACAATTAATTAAAAAAACTAAATTTGGTAAATAAGTGAATATTATTTTATTTGGGCCTCCTGGCGCAGGTAAAGGGACCCAAGCTCAATTAATAGTAAAAAAACATAATTATTTTCAATTATCAACAGGTGATTTACTTAGAAGTGAAACCAAAAAAAATACTGACCTAGGTAATGAAATAGAAAACATTATCTCAAAAGGTAATTTTGTTACTGACGATGTTGTAAATAAACTTTTAAAACAAACAATTTTAAATTTAAAATTTAGAGATAGAATTATCTTTGATGGATATCCAAGAAGCGTTGATCAAGCAAATAATTTAGACCTTATTTTGGATGAATTTAATCAAAAAATTGATTTAATAATTTCCCTAAATGTTCCGAGAGAAATTATAGAAAAAAGAATTATTGGAAGAGTTACTTGTGATAAGTGCAATTTAACCCTTAATGAGTTTTTTAATAAACAAGATATCGACCTTCACCCTTGTGGAAAAGAATTTTTTATTAAAAGAAAAGATGACAATCTTGAAACAATTATGTCAAGATTTGATATTTACACAAAAAAAACTCAACCAGTGCTAAATTATCTATCAAAGAATCTAAATTTTCAAGAGATTGATGGAACGCTTAAAATTGATGAAATAACCAAGAAAATAGACACTTTTATCCATGTTTAAGACATTGACTTTAGGTAATCTTATTATATAAAAGGCTCAAAATTTATCACATAATTATGGCTCGTATCGCAGGTATCAATATCCCACAAAACAAACTTGTTCACATAGGACTAACTTACATCTATGGAATAGGAGATAAGTTTTCAAATAAAATTTGTACTTCATTAGAAATTCCTAGAGCCAAGAGAATTAATGAGCTTACTGATGATGAAATTTTAAAAATAAGAGAATTTATAGATCAAAATTTTAAAGTGGAAGGTGATCTAAGACGAGATTACTCGTTGAGTATTAAGAGACTAATAGATCTTGCCTGTTATAGGGGCACTAGACATAGAAAAAAATTACCTGTTAGAGGTCAAAGAACAAGATGTAATGCGCGAACTAGAAAAGGTAAAGCAATTGCTATTGCTGGAAAAAAACTAACACCACTTAAAAAATAATTATGGCTAAAGTTGATAAAGTTGAGAATAAAGAACAGAAGGTAGAAAAATCTTCTAAGAAAAGTAATAAAAGTTCATATTCTAAAAAGAAAAAAATAAAGAAAAATATTTTAAATGGAATTGCTTATGTCCAATCTACTTTTAATAACACAATTATTTCTATAGCAGATACAAATGGTAATGTAATATCTTGGGCATCTGCTGGGCAGAAAGGATTTAAGGGTTCGAGAAAATCAACTCCATATGCTGCTCAAATAGCAGCGGATGCAGCAGCATCTAAAGCAATGGAATATGGAATGAAAACTTTATCTGTAGAAGTCAAGGGCCCAGGTTCTGGACGTGAAACAGCATTAAGAGCTTTACAAGCAAGAGGTTTTAAAATTTTATCAATTAAAGACACTACACCTATGCCTCACAACGGTGTGAGACCACCAAAGAAAAGGAGAGTTTAATGCAAATCGAAAATGTGAATATTAAAAACTGGAAATCATTAATTAAACCATCAAAGCTTGACGTACAAATTAGTGATGATCTAACTCATGCGAAAATTATCGCAGAGCCTCTAGAAAAAGGTTATGGATTAACGTTAGGAAATTCTCTTAGAAGAATTTTGCTTTCATCAATAAGAGGTGCTGCAGTTACCTCCATTCAAATTGATGGTGTGTTACATGAATTTACATCTATTAAAGGTGTGAGAGAAGATGTTACAGATATAGTTTTAAACGTAAAATCTTTAGCTTTAAAATGTAATTCAGAAGGTACAAAAAAACTTGTTTTAGATGCAAAGGGACCTGGTGAAATTAAAGCCTCTGACATTGCACAAGTAGCAGATGTAGAAATTTTAAATCCTGAATTAGTTATCTGCAATCTTGATGAAAACACTAATTTTCATATGGAAATGAATGTAGGTACAGGAAAAGGCTATGTGCCAGCTGACTTAAATAAGCCAGAAGAACCACCTTTAGGACTTATAGCAATTGACTCTCTTTATAGCCCTGTGAAAAAAGTTTCTTATTCAATAAGTACTGCTAGAGAAGGTAAAGCCCTTGATTATGATAAACTTATTATGGAAGTTGAAACCAATGGATCTATTTCTGCAGAGGACGCAGTTGCATACTCAGCAAGAATTTTTCAAGATCAATTGAAAATGTTTGTTAATTTTGATGAACCAGTAGAAGCTCCAGTTAAAGAAGTATCTACAGAGCCTGAATTTAATAAAAATTTATTAAGAAAAGTCGATGAACTTGAACTATCTGTAAGATCAATGAATTGTCTTAAAAATGATAACATTATATATATTGGTGATTTAGTTCAAAAATCTGAAGGTGAAATGCTTAGAACACCAAATTTTGGAAGAAAATCATTAAACGAAATTAAAGAAGTGTTAACTGGTATGTCATTATATCTAGGTATGGAAATACCTAATTGGCCACCAGAAAATATTGCTGAAATGTCTAAAAAGTTAGAGGAACAAATCTAATGAGACACGGAATGGCAAATAAGAAGTTAAATAGAACTTCTGAACACAGAAAGGCTTTATTAAAGAATATGTTAAATTCTTTAATTAAATATGAACAAATTACAACAACTCTACCAAAGGCCAAATTTTTAAAACCTCAAGCTGACAAAATCATTACATTAGGTAAAAAAGAAACATTACAATCTACAAAAATGTTAATGACAAAATTACAAGACATGACTTCAACTCATAAAGTTACAAAAACTCTCTCTAAAAGATATGAAAAGAGACTAGGTGGCTACACAAGAATTATTAAAGCCGGATTTAGATATGGTGATAATGCACCCATGGCCGTAATAGAATTTGTAGATAGAGATGTCGAAGCTAAAAGAGTCGATAAACCTAAAAAAACAACACCTAAAGCTGAAGAAAAAAAACAAGCAACAGCATAATCTTAAATCATGAAAAAGTCATACACCGTTGATGTAACGTGTAATGATATGCGTATTGATCGCTGGATTAGAATAACATTAGGTAATATTCCACAAAGCTTAATAGAAAGACATTTAAGAGCTGGAAAAATTAAATTAAATAAAAAAAAAATAAAAAGCTCTCATAAGATTAAAACCAATGATGTGATAGATTTATTTAATATAGATTTTAAAGAAACAATAGTTCAAAAAAAAATTAAATTTGAACCCTCTAAAGAAATTATTAAATCAAATGAAGATCAGATTATTGATAACAATGACAATTTTATAGTACTTAATAAAACTGCAGGTATTTCAGTTCAGGGTGGCACTAAATCAAAAAAAAACTTAGTAGATATATTTGCTAAAAGTGAAATTTTTCATGGCACCAAACCTTACTCTGTTCATAGATTAGACAAAGATACTTCTGGAGTATTTTTAATGGCCAAAACAAGAGAAAGTGCACAATTGTTAACTTCATTATTTAGACTGAGAAAAGTTCACAAAACCTACTTAGCTATTTGTCATGGCGAACTAGACAAAGATTCTGGTGAGTGGAGTGATGACCTTATACGATACGATGGAGAAAAAAAGATCATTGAAAAAGCAAAAACTCTATACAAAGTATTGGATAAAAATTCAGAAGCTACTTTGGTTGAATTGAAACCAATAACAGGACGTAAGCATCAACTTAGAAAACAATTGTATGCAGTTGGCCAACCAATTTTTGGCGATGTTAAGTATAGGTTATCCAATTCATTCAAAGGTATTAACAAAAATTTAATGCTCCATTCATATCAAATAAGGTTTATAGCTAATGACATTAAACATACTTACACAGCTTTATTGCCAGATTATTTTAGAAAACTGCTAAAAACAAAAAGACTTAGATTTTTAGATTTAAAATAAAATTTTCAATTAATATATTTTCTAGGTTAGAGTAATCTTGATCATTAATTTGTTTTAGATTTGTTATTCCCTTATCCGATATTCCGCATGGAATTATTTTCTTATATTGGTCAAGGTTATTATCGATATTTATTGCAAATCCGTGGTAAGCAATCCACTTACTAACTCTTACACCTATTGCTGCAATTTTTTTGATTTTATTATTTTTTTTGTGCCAAATTCCGATATTTTCTTTGTCTGAAAATGTTTTTATATCAAAAAACTTTAAAGTATCTTTAATTGTCCTTTCTAAAATAGTTATAAATTTTCTTACATCTCTTTTTTTTCTAAGGTCTATAACAAAATAACAAATTAATTGACCTGGCGCATGGCATGTAATTTTTCCTCCACGATTAGTTTCAATAATTTTGATAGATTTATCAATGATCTCATTTTTATTATAACTAGTACCTGCTGTATAAATTTCATTATGTGTTAATGTCCAAATAAGCTCATTTTCTTTTTTTTCATATAATTTTTGCAATCTTTCTTCTAAAAGATTCATTGCATCAAAATAATTTACTGGTTTTACTGACTTTTTGATCTCTATATTCATTTATAAATTGTATTATCTTATTTATCTATTAATAGTGCAAAATTAAATTATAGGTAAATTTATGTCTTTAGTTAAAAAAATAAAAGATAAAAAAGTTAATTTTGAATTCAATAAGGAATATATAAAGGTTGTTACTTCAAAAATTGCAAACAACGATGCCTTATTTATTACAAATTCTTTTAAGGAAATGCATCCTGCTGACGCAGCAGATATTATTGAACATTTAAATCAAAATGATAGAGAAAGTTTAATTAAACTCAATAATTTCAATATAGATCCTGAAGTTTTTATTGAACTTAATGAGTCAATACAAGCTGAGATAATTAGATATCTTTCATCTGATAATATAGTTAGAATCTTAATAAATTTAGAGTCTGATGACGCCATTTCAATTTTAGAGAATGTTCCTGAAGAAGATAAGAATAGCATTCTAAGCTCCTTACCACCTAAAGACCGCTTTGCTTTATTGGAAAGTTTAAGTTATCCTGAAGACACTGCTGCTAGACTTATGCAGCGTGAATTTACAGCTATACCTAGCAATTGGTCTGTAGGTCAAACAATTGACTATTTAAGAGATAACAAGGATCTTCCAGAAGAGTTTTTGGAAATATTCATTGTTAATGAGGAATTTAAACCAATTGGTACTGTTCCGTCTTCAAGAGTATTAACCACTTCAAGAGAGACAAAGATGCTCTCTATTATGTCAGAGTCACAATTGTTAATACCTGTTGATATGGATAAAGAAGAAGTTGGTAATTTATTTGAAAATTACAATCTTAATTCAGCTGCTGTAGTTGATAAGACTAATAAGCTTGTTGGAATGATAATGAGTGATGATATTTTGACTGTACTTAAAGAAGAAGCTGAAGAGGATGTGTTAAGATTAGCTGGGGTTGGTGATGAAGAAATTACTGATGGAGTTATTACAAAAACTAAAAGAAGATTCAATTGGCTTTTATTAAATTTGTTTACTGCTTTTTTGGCAACATGGTTCATTAGTTTATTTGGTGCAACAATTGAACAAATGGTTGTTTTGGCTTTCCTAATGCCAATAGTTGCCTCAATGGGAGGTAATGCTGGTATGCAAACATTAGCTGTTACTGTTCGTACAATTGCTACAAATGATTTAACTAAAAATAATTTTTCATCGAATGTATTGAAAGAATTCACAATTGGGATTTTAAATGGAATTATTTTTGCAGCAATCAGCGCTTTTGTAGTCCAAATTTGGTTTCAAGATAATATTTTATCAATTATAATTGCCATATCGATGATCTTAACAATGATAATTGCTGGATTATTTGGTATTCTAGTTCCTGTTACTTTAAAAAAAATGAATATTGATCCTGCGATTGCATCTAGTGTTTTTGTAACAACTATTACTGATATTATTGGATTTGTGTCTTTTCTAGGTGTTGGAGCTTATTTTTTATAATTTTTAAAAATTATCAATTACCCTTACATTATTTAAGTAATAAGATATAAAAATTCTTGATTTATTCGACTTATTAGAAATTAATAAATTTTCTACGTCCCTGAGTTCAAGGTATTCAATTTTAATATTATAGTTTTTTTGTAATCTTTTTTTTTCTTTTAATAAGATTTTAGTAATTTTATTCTTGTTACTTATTTTTTTTTTAAGAAGAAAAAGGTTTTTTGCAATTATACCGGCGGTATTTAATTCAGTTTTACTAAATAAATAATTTCTAGATGATAGTGCGAGCTTATTTTTATCTCGAATAGTTTCACAACCGATAACTTTAGTTGTATATTTTTTTTCAAGATAATTTTTAACCAAATAAAATTGTTGAAAATCTTTTTTTCCCATAAAAATTTTTTTTGGTTTTATTAAATTTGTTAATCTATCCATAACATCCAAAACACCTTCAAAATGACCTTTTCTAAATTTAGCACATAAAATTTTATCTTTTCTATCAATTATAATTTTTGATTTATTTTTTGAACTGTAAATATCATTAAATTTAGGCACATAAACAAAGTCCACTATTTTACTTCTTTTTAAAATTAACAGATCTTTATTAATATTTGATGGATATTTTTTTAAATCTTTTTTATCATTAAATTGCTTGGGATTAACAAATATGCTCACTATTGTTTTTTTGCATATTTTGTTTGATTTTTTAATTAAAGAAATATGACCTTTATGAATGCCTCCCATTGTTGGAATAAATCCAATATCATTAACAGCATCTAATGATTTGTTCAAAAATTGATTGTTTAATAAAATTTTCATTTGTATTAAAATATTTAATAAGTAAAACATTTAAATGATTAAACAAGCAATTATTCCATTGGCAGGTCTTGGTACTAGATTACTGCCACTTACTAGCGTATTTGCAAAAGAGTTATTACCTATAAATGGAAAACCAGGTATTGAATATATTATTGAAGAATGCATTGATGCTGGAATAAAAGAAATAATATTCATTATTTCAAAAAAAAAAATGATGATTAAAAATTATTTTTATAAAGATAAACTATATCAAGAAACTATTAAAAAAAAGAGAGATCCTAGAATTATTGATCAGTATAAAAAGATACTTAAGTACAAAAAAATGATAAAATTCGTTTATCAAAATAAACCGAATGGTACTGGTGATGCTTTGCTCAAAGCTAAAAAGTTTATAAAGGATAAATATTTTTTAATGCTACTTCCTGATGATTTGATTATTAAAAATAATTGTTCTAAATCGATGATTAAATCTCATCATAAGTACAAAGCCTCTGTTATGGCTAGTATGCCTGTTAATAAAAATAATGTATCTAGATGGGGTATTTACAAATTAAATAAAAAACTAAACAAAAATGATTATCAAATTACGAGTGTGGTAGAAAAGCCCTCCATAAGTCAAGCGCCATCTAATAAAGCTGTTATAGGAAGATATATTCTTCCTAAATCTATTTTTTCTAAACTTAAAAAATTAAAACCTATAAAGGGTAGTGAAATACATGTTACCGATGCTATCCAATCACTTATTAATGATAATGAAAAATTTATTGCACATAATTTTTTAGGAAAATATTTAGACTGTGGAACCATGAATGGTTACATCAAGTCAAATAAGGAAATTGGTAAATTATGAGATTATGCATGATAGGAACGGGCTATGTTGGTCTAGTTAGTGGTGTTTGTTTTTCAGATCAAGGTAATACTGTTTATTGTGTGGATAAAGATAAGAGTAAAATTGCCTCACTTAATAATGGAATTATTCCAATTTATGAGCCGGGCTTAAATGAAATTTTAAAAAAAAATCATAAACAAAAAAGATTAATTTTTACATCTGATTTAAAAAAAGCAGTGGCAAACTCAGATATTATTTTTATTTGTGTTGGCACACCTACAAAAAAAAATACTAATTCAGCAGATTTAAAATATGTTTTTAATGTTGCTAATGAATTAAAAAAAATCATTTCAAAATATAAAATAATAATTACAAAATCTACTGTACCTGTAACAACAGGAGATAAAATTGAGAATATTTTGATAAAATTAAAAAATAAAAAATTAGTTGATGTTGTATCTAACCCAGAGTTTTTGAGGGAAGGAGAGGCTATAAGAGATTTTTTGCACCCCGATAGGGTAATTATTGGTACGGAAAGTGCAAAAGCTAATAAAATTTTAAAATCTCTTTACATGCCAATAATTAAGAAAAATAGTAGATATTTCAATACCTCAAGAAGAGGTGCTGAATTAATTAAATATGCTTCTAATGCATTTTTAGCTACTAAAATTACATACATTAATGAACTTGCAAATTTATGTGAAAAAACGAATGTAGATATTAAAGATATTTCTGTAGGGATGGGTTCAGATCAGCGTATTGGCGATAGATTTTTAAGAGCAGGACCGGCTTATGGAGGGTCTTGTTTTCCAAAAGATACTCGCGCATTAATTGATACAGCGAATTATTTCAAAACAAATTTATCAATAGTTAAAAGTGTTATTAAGTCTAATGATCAAAGGAAAGTTTTATTAATTAAAAAAGTAGAAAAAATTTTAAATAAAAAATTAGAAAATAAAATAATAACTTTTTTGGGCGTTACATTTAAACCAAATACTGATGATATGCGTGAAGCAACAAGTATTCCAATGATTAAGTACTTAAATAAAAAAAACTGTAAGATAAAATACTATGATCCTACTGGAGAAAAAAAAGAATTTAAAAAACTTAAAAATGTCTTGTATAGCTCCAATATTTCATCCGCATGTTTAAAAAGTGATTTAGTTATACTTCATACAGAATGGAATGATTTTAAATTATTAAATTTTAAAAAGCTTGTTAAGAAAAGTAACTTTAAAATTTTTGATATGCGTAATATTTATTCCCCATCTAAGATGAAAAATTTGAAGATAAAATATTTTGGTATAGGAAGATAATCTAATTCAATTCAAAGATTGCATCGACTTCTACAGACACACCTAATGGTAAGCTATTTGTGCTTACAGCTGCTCTAGTGTGCATTCCAGAGTCTCCAAAAACTGAAGCAATTAAATCTGACGCACCATTAATGACCTTTGGTTGTTCTACAAAATCTTCTGTAGAATTAACAAATCCAGTTAATTTAATACATGATTTAATTTTAGAAAGATCATCATTACATGCTTTTTTAACTTGAGCAATAATGCTTAATCCACACCTTGCTGCAGCCTTGTAAGCTTCTTCAGTAGTCAGATCTTTGCCAACTTTACCTTTAATTAGCTCTCCATTAGAAGATATTGATATTTGACCCGAAACATAAAGTAAATTTCCAGATATTTTAGTTGCCACATATGATCCAACAGGTGCTTTAGCTTCTGGTAATTCTATTTTTAATTCTTTAATTTTATCGTTGTAATTCATTTTTTTCCTTTTTTCTTTTTTTTAGATTTTTTATTCTTATCGTATTCTTTTCTTTTCTCAATCAATATTAAGGCTTCTTCCATTGACAGTTCCGCGGGATCTTTTTCTTCTGGTATTGTTGCATTTAATGATTTGTATTTAATGTATGGTCCATACTGACCTTTCATAACTCTTACAGGCTTTTTATCTTCTGGATGTTCTCCTAAATCTTTAATTATAGAAGCTGAAATTCTCCCTGGTTTTGCTTCTGCAATTAAAGTTATTGCCCTATTTAATCCTATAGAAAATATTTCTTCAATATTTTCTATTCTTGCAGATTTATTTTCATTTTTTAAGTAGGGGCCAAATCTTCCTGTATTTAATGTAATTTCTTTTTGGTTTTCAGGGTTTGTCCCCAATGATTTTGGAAGCGAACATAAGAATTGGGCTCTTTTTAAATCAATACCTTCTAACTCTAAACCTTTAGGTATAGATACATTTTTTAATAGTTCGTTAATATCTGGTTTTTTTTTTTTTGTTTTTTTTTTTTTTTTTTTATTTTTTTTTTTTTCTTCTTCTTTTTTTTTTTTTTGTTTTTTTTTTTTTAGTTTCTTTTTTTTCTTTATAATTTTTTTTTCAGCAGCCTCTCCTGATATTTTTTCATATTGTAGATATGGGCCAAACCTTCCATTTTTAAGGTATATGTCATTACCATTTTGATGTTTTCCTATGAATTTAGGTTCTGCCAATTGGGACTGAGCTGCTGCTTTAGTTTTTGATAAAGGTCTGGTAAATTTACAGTCTGGGTAATTAGAGCAGCCTATAAAGGCACCACCTCTAAAACTATTTTTTAAACTTAAAGATCCTGTATCACATAACTGACATTGTCTAATTACATTTCCACTAGCATCTTTATTAAAAATTAGTGTTCCCAAGCTTTCATTTAATAAATCCAAAACTTCTCTTGTTCTCTTTTCTTTAACTTCAGCAATATTATTACTAAAATCTTTCCAAAACATTTCTAAAACATTTATCCAACTTTCTTTTCCAGTTGTAATTTCATCTAACTGATCTTCTAAACTAGCGGTAAAATTATAATCCACATATTTAGAAAATAATTTTTCTAAAAAAGCAGAAATTAATTTTCCACGATCTGTTGGAAAAAATCTTTTATTTAAAATTTCAGCATATCCGCGATTTGTAATTGTTGATATAATACTTGCATACGTTGAAGGTCTGCCTATGCCAAGTTCCTCCAATTTTTTTACAATACTTGCTTCAGAATATCTTGGTGGTGGTTGTGTAAAATGCTGTTCATCAAGAAGTGATTCAATATTAATTAGTCCCTTAGACATTTCTGGCAAAATAGTTTCGTCATCATCTTTGTTTGGATTTGGAAAAACTTTCAAAAATCCATCAAATTTTAATACAGAACCACTAGTATTGCATGTAGTATTGTTGTCAGAAGATGTAATTGTAATTGTATTACGGTCAAATTTAGCAGTTTCCATTTGTGAAGATAAAGCCCTGCTCCAAATTAAATTGTAGAGTTTTTGTTGATCAATGCTTAAATATTTTTTAACAGAATCTGGTGACCTATTAACATCAGTAGGCCTTATAGCCTCATGTGCTTCTTGTGCATTTTTTGCTTTTTTCCCTGAATAATTCAACGCTTTATCAGGAAGATATTCATTACCATACTCTGTCTTTACAAATTCTCTAAATTCTGAAATTGCATCAGCAGATATATTTGTACCATCTGTTCTCATATAGGTTATTAGACCTATGGTTTCACCATCTATTTCAATACCCTGATACAATTTTTGTGCAATTTGCATTGTTCTAGAAGCCCCAAATCCTAACCTACTTGACGCCACTTGTTGAAGTGTAGATGTTGTAAATGGACCAGAAGGATTTCTGCTCACAACTTTTGATGAAATATCACTTATATTAAATTTTTTTTCTTTAATATTAATAATTGCTTTATTTATCTCATCTTTATTTTTAAAAGAAAATTTCTCTATTTTTTCTCCATCAAGTTTAGATATGCTAGAAATAATCGAATTTCCTTTATCATCTTGAAAATTTATACTTAAAGTCCAGAATTCATCAGGATCAAAAGACTCAATTTGGTGTTCGCGTTCTGTTATTAGTTTTAATGCTACTGACTGAACTCTTCCAGCTGATTTTGACCCAGGTAGCTTTGTCCAAAGAATAGGTGAAATATTAAATCCAACAAGATAATCAAGAGCTCTTCTTGCCATATAAGCGTCAACTAATAATTGTTCAATTTGCCTTGGATTTTCAATTCCATGGATCACTGCTTTTTTTGTTATTTCGTTAAAAACAACTCTTTCAACTTCTTTATCTTTTAAAAGTTTTTTTTCGTTTAAGTACTCTTTTACATGCCAAGCTATAGCTTCACCCTCACGATCAGGGTCAGTCGCCAGAATAATTTTAGACGAATCTTTAGCTGCATCAGTAATTTCTTTTAAATATTTCTTTGAAAAACTATCTACTTCCCATTCCATTTTAAAATTCTGCTCAGGATCAACAGAACCATTTTTAGAAGGTAGATCTCGTATATGTCCATAACTTGCTAGAACAATGTAGTCGTCACCCAAATATTTATTAATTGTTTTAGCTTTAGCAGGACTTTCAACTATGACTAGATTCATAATTTACCAAATTACTCAAAAGATTTTGATAGTCAAATTAATAAATTTTAGTCTTACTTTCCTCTTTATTTTTCAATCGTTTGATATTTTCTCTGTGTGTAAAAAAGATCAAAATAAACATAATTGTAAAAAATATAACACTATTTGTTTCAGCTGTTATAAGAAGATATACAGGTATAGATAGTGCGCTAATTATTGATGATAGTGATGAGTACTTGAATATTAAAAAAACTATACTCCAACATGCTACAAAAATAATTCCTAATAAAATATTTATAGAAAACAGTATTCCAACATATGTAGCAACTCCTTTACCACCTTTAAATTTAAGCCAAATAGGAAATACGTGTCCTAAAAAAGCACATAATGAAGCAATGTATATAAGTTCGGGAAAATTTATTTTAACATATATTACAGGCATTATAGCTTTAGCAATATCTAATATTAATGTCGTGTAACCAATTAATTTATTTCCAGTTCTTAAGGCGTTTGTAGCACCAATATTACCAGAGCCTATTTTTCTGATATCTTTTTTTAATAAGAATTTAGTCAAAATAAAGCCAAATGGTATAGATCCCATTAGATATGAAGCTATAATAACTATTAAATATTCCATTGTTATATCTTAAATAATTCTCGACCTTTTACAAAGGTATTGGTAACTTTACCTTGAAGTTTCTTGTCTTCAATAGAAGTGTTTTTTGATTTTGAAATCAAATTTTCTTTTTTTACAATCCATGGTTTATCTAAATCAACGATGCAAAAGTCAGCATCATTTCCTATAGTAAGATTTCCTTTATTTATATTTAGGATTTTTGCAGGGTTAGAGGTTAATGCTTGGATAATTGTTTCAAGCTTAACTGAACCATTATGATATAATTCTAGTGACAATGATAACAGCGTTTCAATTCCCGAAGCTCCTGTTGCCGCTTGTGAAAAGGTTAATCTTTTAGACTCTTCATCTTCAGGTTTGTGATCTGAAACAATTACATCTATAGTTTTATCTTTTAATCCTTGCACTAGTGCTTCTCTATCTTCTTCTTTTCTAAGAGGTGGAGATAATTTTAAGAATGTTTTGAAATCTCCAATATCATTTTCGTTTAAAGAAAGATTATTTATTGATACACCACAAGTAAATTTGATATCATTTTTTCTTTCTTTAATTACATCAATGGACCTTGCTGCTGATAATTGAGAGATATGATAACGACACTTAATTGTTTCAAGCAAAGCCAGGTCTCTTTCAATTATAATTCTTTCTGCAATGTCCGGAATTCCAGATAAACCAAGTTTTGTTGCTACAATACCAGAGTTAACCATTCCATTTTTTGCAAGATGGTGATCTTCGGCATGTTGCATAATTAGACAACCTAAGTCTTTTGCAGAATTCATTATTCTAGACATAAGACTAGTATTTTGAATAGTTTTCACACCATCAGTAAATCCAATAATACCTTTTTTTGCTAATAATCCAAATTCTGTCATGTTAGTGCCTTCAATATTTTGAGTTAACGATGCACAAGGAAATATATTTATTTTAGATTTATCTCTTCCTCTTCTTTTTAAAAAATCTACAATCGAAACATTATCAATAACTGGATCTGTATTTGGCATTGTTACAACAGAAGTAACACCACCAGATAAAGCAGCATTACTTAATGTTCTAAAATTTTCTTTATATTCATATCCTGGTTCCCCTACAAATACCCTCATATCTACAAGTCCTGGAAATATATATTTACCTTTTAAGTCGATAGGTTTTTCTCTGGTGGGTAAATTGTTTGTATTTACTTTTTTACCTATGGCTTCAACCTTTCCATCTTCACCAACTATTAAACCACCATTTTCATTTATTGAATTTAATGGATCAATAATATTTGCATTTATAAAGTATTGTTTTTTCATCTATTCACAAAATATCTTTAAACAAGCCATTCTTACAGCCACTCCTAATTCAACCTGTTCCTTAATTACACTTTTATTAATATCGTCAGCTAATCTAGTATCAATCTCAATACCTCTATTCATTGGACCAGGGTGCATTATTATTGCATCTGGTTTAGCATGATCAAGTTTATCTGGTGTTAACCCATAATATTCATAGTATTCTCTATTTGAAGAAAGAAATGAGCTGGTCATTCTTTCATTCTGAAGTCTTAACATCATTACTATATCGCAATCTTTAAGACCTTTTTTCATATCAGTAAAAGTATTTACTCCAAATTTTTCAATTTCTTTTGGCATTAAATTTGTTGGTGCTACTATGTTCACTTCTGCACCCAACATTGTTAGTAAATAAATATTTGATCTGGCCACTCTTGAGTGAAGAATGTCTCCACAAATTGCAACTTTTAAACCTTCGATCTTTTTCTTTCTATTTATTATTGTTAAAGCATCTAGAAGGGCTTGAGTGGGGTGCTCTCTTCTTCCGTCTCCAGCATTTAGCACGGCACAATTAACTTTTTGAGCTAATAGATTACAGGCTCCTGAATCTTGATGTCTAACTACAATTATATCAGGATGCATTGCGTTTAAAGTCATTGCTGTATCAATTAATGTTTCACCTTTTTTGATAGCAGAGTTAACCATGTTCATAGACATCACATCAGCCCCCAATCGTTTTCCAGCAAGCTCAAATGAACTTTGAGTTCTAGTAGATGGTTCAAAGAAAAGGTTGATTTGGGTTTTTCCTGTTAGAATATTTAATCTTTTATTTTTACTTTGGTTGAGTTTAATGAATGATTGAGATTCATTTAATATGAAATTAACATCACTAATTGATAGATCCTGGATACCTAGTAGATGTTTTTGGGAAATTTTAATAGCTTTATTAGATTTAGATGCCATTAAAATTAACTCTATAGCTATAAAGTGTCATTCTGGCAAGTATTAATTCTTTAAAAAATCTATTGCACCCTGAAGAATAAAGGCAGCAGCATTTTGATCTATATATTTTTCTCTTTTACTAACATTTACATCAAGCTGGCTCGATAAATTGAACGCTCCAACTGTGGAAAGTCTTTCATCCCAAAGACAAACATCAATATCAATAGACTTATCAATATTAGCAGATATATCATTAACAGATTGAGCAGATCTTCCTGAAGAACCATCCATATTAAGTGGATTACCAATAACAATTCCTTTAATATTATATTCTTTAATAAGATCTTTTAATTCATGAATTAGTTCATTTGTATTAGTCTTATTGATGGTCTTGAATGGGGTTGCTATAGATTGTCTATCATCGCAAATAGACACGCCAATTCTTTTTGACCCAAGATCTAATCCAATTAATCTGCTTGTTTCTAACTGTTTTTTTTTTAAATCTTCAATAGTGATCATATTGTATATTTTTAACTTAAGTGATAGTTTGCAACATATTTAATTACCACATGACAATTGATCTTAAAACAATAAAGCATATATCTAAATTATCAAGAATCTCAGTTGATGATGTAAAAGCTGATAAATTAGCTGGCGATCTTAACTCTATATTTGATTTCATTAAAAAATTGAATGAACTCAACACTGATAATGTTGAACCTTTAACTTCTGTTGCTGAGACTACATTAAAATTAAGAGCAGATGAGGTTAATAGTAAAAATATAAGAGATCAAATATTAAAAAACTCTCCAGAAGAAAACGAAGATTTTTTTGTAGTACCTAGGGTTGTTGAATAATGTCAGACATTACATCGCTCTCTTTAACTGAATTAGTTAAAAATATTAAAGATAAAAAAATTTCTTCTGAAGAAACTACCAAAGCTTTTATTGATAGA
>ENA-OSJC01000893-OSJC01000893.1-marine-metagenome-genome-assembly--contig:-NODE-893-length-26849-cov-4.531040_pt1 | contig 26849 bp, 25 predicted proteins | sample MGYA00237885_ERZ534234 | MGnify/ENA primary metagenome ERZ534234 (study PRJEB26413, sample SAMN06343907) | marine metagenome | isolation source: coastal waters | place: Atlantic Ocean: West Antarctic... | reverse complement strand
TTTAAACTATCACTCATTTGAGCAAAAGCTCGATGAACTATTTGCAAGCAAAAGCAACAAGGAGAAATAACAAATGGCTAAGAAACTAGAAGGCGCAGGTTTGCGTGGTCAGGTAGCAGGCGAAACATCTTTATGTACAGTTGGGCAAGAGGAAGGATTAGCGTATCGAGGACATAAGATTGAAGTATTGGCAGAGAAGGGAACTTTTGAAGAAGTTGCATACCTACTGCTGTACGGGAAACTTCCTAATGTTAATGAGCTCAGTGACTATACAGCACTTTTAAAGAGTCAGCGTGACCTCCCTGATTCTCTAAAGAAAGTTTTGAGAGAAATCCCTGCATCTGCTCATCCAATGGCTGTAATGGCAACAGGCTGTTCAATGCTTGGCAACTTGGAGCCAGAAGAATCCATAGAAAAACAAATGATTGCCATCAACCGAATGATAGCAACAATGCCATCTATCGTGACTTATTGGTATAAGTTCTCTCATGAGAATTCTGACATTAGTCTAGTTAATGATGAAGAGACAATGGCCGGACACTTCTTGCACATCTTGCATGGAAAAACACCATCAGCACTTCACAGAAGAGTGATGGATGCCTCTTTGGTTTTATATGCTGAGCATGAATTTAATGCTTCAACATTTACAGCAAGGGTTTGTGCCTCGACCATGTCAGACATGTTCTCATGCGTGGTAGCGGCTATCGGTTCTTTAAAAGGCCCATTGCATGGTGGAGCCAATGAAGCTGCTATGGAGATGATCGAGAACTGGAAAACAAGAGAAGAAGCAAAAACTAACATTCTAGATATGCTTGCAAATAAGGGAAAGATAATGGGCTTTGGTCATGCGATCTACTCTGAAAGAGACCCAAGAAACGCTGTTATTAAAGAATTTTCTAAAGAGCTTTCCTTGGAATATGGAGATGATTCTTTGTATCAAGTCTCAGAGGAAGTTGAAACCATTATGTGGGATGAGAAAAAACTTTTTCCTAATGCTGATTTCTTTCATGCATCTGCATACTTTTACTTGGGTATTCCAACCAAGCTTTTCACTCCTATTTTTGTGATGTCTAGAGTTTCGGGCTGGACTGCGCATTGCATGGAGCAAAGAGCAAACAACAGAATTATCAGACCTAGCGCAGAATACACGGGGCCAGAGAGCTCTATCTGGGTTGACTTAGAAGATAGGGAGTAACCATGTCAAATAACGTAGAACTGAATATTAGTTCAGGCCCTGATGCATTGCTTGTAGAGATAGCTGAGTATGTTTCAAAGCAAGATATTGATTCAGAGCTGGCCCTCTCAACTGCAAGAAGCTGCTTAATTGATACAGTAGGCTGCGGTCTACTGGCTTTAACTTTCCCAGCATGCACAAAAATGCTTGGACCTATTGTTCCTGGAACTGAAGTGCCATTTGGCGTTCGAGTTCCCGGTACAAATTTTTTATTAGATCCAGTTAAAGGTGCTTTTGATATTGGGTGTATTATCCGTTGGCTGGACTATAACGACACCTGGTTGGCTGCTGAATGGGGCCACCCATCAGACAATCTTGGGGCTATCTTATCTATTGCTGATTACATTTCTCAACAAAATGTTGCGGTAGGAAAAGATTCTCTTACTATGAGGGATGTCCTAGAATCAATGATTATGGCTCATGAAATTCAAGGAGTTTTAGCTCTAACCAACAGCTTTAACCGTGTTGGGTTAGATCACGTCGTGCTTGTAAAAGTAGCCTCCACTGCAGTGGTTACTAAATTACTGGGTGGTACCACTGAACAAATTATTGATGCTACCAGTCAAGCATGGGTTGATGGACAAAGTTTAAGAACTTATCGTCACGCACCTAACGCGGGCTCTAGAAAAAGTTGGGCGGCTGGAGATGCTACCAGCAGAGCCGTAAGACTTGCTTTGATTACACTTTCTGGGGAAATGGGATATCCAGGAGTTTTGTCTGCACCAAACTGGGGCTTTGAAGATGTATCTTTTAAAGGTAAAAAATTATCTTTAAGCCAACCCTTTGGAACTTATGTGATGGAAAATGTACTTTTTAAGATTAGCTTTCCTGCAGAATTTCATGCTCAGACTGCAGTAGAAGCAGCGGTAACACTCCATCCAGAGATTGTGGGCAGGCTTGATGATATTACTAACATTGAAATAACTACTCATGAGTCCGCTATTCGAATTATCTCTAAGTCTGGGAAGTTAAATAATCCAGCAGACCGAGATCACTGTCTGCAGTACATGATTGCAATTGGCCTGATCCATGGTGATCTTATCGCCGAACATTACGAAGACGATGTTGCTGCTGATCCTAGAGTCGATGCATTGCGAGAAAAAATGACTATTCAAGAGGACCCCAGATACACAGCAGAGTACCTTGAGGCAGATAAGAGATCTATAGCAAATAAGATCCAGATTCATTTTTCTGATGGAACCTCCACTGATGCAATTGAGGTCGAGTACCCCATTGGTCATAAGCGAAGAAGAGAGGAAGGGATACCGGTTCTTGAGAAGAAATTTGCAACTAACCTTGCAAGGATATTTGATCAGTCACACGTTGAGTCCGTCCTAGAGAAGTGCTTAGATCAACAAACACTAGAATCTCTCAGCGTTCTTGAATTTCAAGAGATGCTTTCGGTAGACAGCAACTCTTTTTAAAGATCTGCTGGGACGAAGCGCAGAGCTTCTTGACTAAATAGGAATGTCTGGTCTGAGTAGTGCACTGATTCGAGGTTTCTAGAAGAGCCAAAGTTGTGCATACCATAAATCATCCGCCCATCTTCTCCCTCTTCGATGATATAAAACAACCCATCCCCTCCAGACATATCAATGCTATTTGTTTTAGAGTTTGGAGTTCCGTAGACGGCCCTTAGAGTATCTAACGAGCCTTGAATTGGATAAGATCTTTCTAGCCTGCTGATAGTCGTTATATCCCCCCATTCATCGGTCTGTTTTCTGTCAATCTCCACAAACCAATCTTTGCATGTTGCTAATATATCTTTGGTCTTGGGTATTGGTTGTGCGTTCATCTCAGCCAGCCATTCATGGGCCATTAAGCAAGAGCTAAAGCCTGCATGTCGATTCTTGAAATTAGTCTGTCTGTTCCAGGGCTCTACTTTTAAGGCGATCTCTTGGTTGTTTTCAGCAAGCCGCATGAGGTATTTGTATTGACGTGAGTTCTTTGAATAGGAGTGATCAAATTTAATATTAATAAAGTCATCTAGAGTAATTTTAGTTTTTGGAGATAAAAGCTCATTGGCAACAAAAGACCTATTAGTGAGGCGTTGCTCAAAATACACATGAGAACTTTTTGGATCAAGGACAGAAGAGTATTCTCCCATCACCCAGTATGGATTTTGATTGGTGCTTTGAATCCAACCATTTAGAGGATTAATAAAGGTTGGTAGGTCGTGAATTGGTTCATTCAATGGCCATATATCCTGAGAGGAACTCCCTTGCAAAATATCCCTTGCAGCCTTTGCATTATCTCTATTTGGGATTCTTCCATTATAAAAAAAACCAATATTTTGAGCCGAATCCATTACCACAAAATTAAAACTTGGTATTTTTCTTGTGCTCAACGCAGATTCAAATGCCTTTACACTATCTGCTTGATTTAAAGCAAACCACCCATCAATTTCTTGAAATGAATTTTGTGTTGCATGCCTTAGGGCAAAAGCCTTACCCTGTATTTCAAGAACAGGGCCAAATTTAGAGTATTTAAATCTCTGCTTGCTCTTAATTTTTAAAAAACGAAAGAGCTTAATATGCAAGTAATCCTCTTCCACCACAAATGGAACCCATTCTGTATCTAGGAGATATTCATTGGCATTGTCTGGATTGATAGTTAACTCAAATATATCAAGAATATCTGGTCTATTTACAGTTGCCCCCCATCCAATATTTTTATTAAACCCAACATTTACAACAAAAGATCCAGGAAAGTTACCGCCATGAGCGCTCCATCCAGATTGACTTTCTACATTCAACTCATACCACCCAACTGGACCTGCTAGCGGTTGATGAGAATTAATTAACAAAAATGATTCATTGCCTTTAGTTTTTTCTCCATTTACAGCGATAGCATTGGAGCCGGTAGGAATTGATGTGGAGGCTTTACTCGTCATTGCGGTTAAGCCTTGTTCAAGTCCTGCAAAAAATAAATGTTGAATGTAGGATCCTGCAATCACATCTTCTTTCGTAATGGGATGAAGTTTCTGGTTCACTTTGCTTGGATTATCTTTAGCGAATTGATTCACCCCATCTGCATAAGCTTGTGCCATGCTTAATGATTCTTCTGAAAGTTGATTTTTAGCAATTTTTTCTACGTTCTGATGGACGCGCAGCAGTCTGACGAGGTAGTCTGTCTCCACTCCTTGCAAGCCATTAAAGAGTGCATTTTTTCCCCTGTACAAAGGCATAAGCTCAACCAAGTCATCATACGCATCCTCTGCATGAGCGAGCCCAATCCCGTAGGCAACGTCTGAATTTGTCTGCCCTTTGATATAGGGAATGCCCCAGAAATCTCTTTGAATGGTTGTGCTGTATTGTGTTGAACCTTCAACAAGCATAGGCGCATTGATGGATTGGCATCCAGACAGAGCTATTGAGCTCAAAAATATACAGATTAGTTGAGCGGGACTTAAGGTATTTTGAATCATATCAACTTATAATTATTACACTTATATCAATAATTTTACTGCATATGTCAAAGAATATTTTAATCATTGGAGCAAATTCACTTATTGGCCAAGAGGTCATAAATCTTGCGCAGGCAGCTGGGGATTATGTGATCGCCACTTCTCGTTCAGAGCTAGCAACACCAGCTGATACATTTTTTATGCTTGATCCAAATGAAGACCTCTCGGCATTGGATGAACTGCCAGAATCGATTGATGCCTTATTGTATTGCCCAGGCTCAGTTACCCTGAAATCCATCCAGAGACTTGAAATATCCGATATACAAGAAGATATGAAGATTAATTTTGAAGGAGCCTTTCATATTATTAAAAAAGTTCTTCCCAATCTTAAAAAAGGTGATGGCGCATCTGTTGTTTTTATTTCATCTGTTGCTGCCACCACTGGAATGACTTTTCATTCTTCTATTGCATCTTCTAAGGCTGCTCTAGAGGGATTGGCTAAATCTCTTGCTGCAGAATTAGCTCCTAGGGTTGCAGTTAATTGCTTGGCACCCTCGCTGACTAATACCCCACTGGTTGCAAGTCTGCTGGGGGATGAGAAAAAAGTTTCAGCTGCCTCAGAAAGACATCCATTGAATGCAATTGGTGATCCCGCGATGATGGCCAAGGCCGCTTACAATCTTTTATCCGCAAAAGAGCAATGGATGACAGGTCAAACTATTCATATAGATGGCGGCTTATCGAGCATTAGGTAAAGCTCGTTATTGTTTTATAGTCTATAATTTGGATCATGTCAGGCAATACTTTTGGAAGCATATTCACCGTCACTACTTTTGGAGAAAGCCACGGGAAGGCCCTAGGGTGTATTGTAGACGGCTGCCCACCTCAATTAGAGCTTTCTGAAGCAGACATTCAGATCGAACTTGACAGAAGAAAGCCCGGTCAATCTGATGTAACTACTCAGCGAAAAGAAGGCGATAAGGTAGAAATTTTATCGGGTGTTTTTGAGGGCAAGACTCTTGGTACACCCATCAGCTTGATTATTTATAATGAAGATCAAAGATCTCATGATTACTCCAGTATCAAAGATGTCTTTAGACCCAATCATGCAGATATTACTTACCAAGCAAAATATGGGCATAGAGATTATCGTGGTGGAGGCAGGTCAAGTGCTAGAGAAACAGCTATGCGAGTCGCAGCGGGTGCCATTGCTAAGAAATACCTGCAATCTCTTGGCATTGTAACTTCAGCTTTTGTTTCTCAAATTGGCAGCATAGCAGCGACCAATCATTCGCTTTTGGATTCGCAATCAAACAAATACTTCTTCTCAGATCAGAGCAAGCTACCCGAGCTCGATTCATTATTTACAGACTTAATCGCAGAAGGAAATTCTGTTGGTGCCAAGTTAGGTGTGAGCATTGAGCATTGCCCTGTAGGCCTTGGAGAACCTGTTTTTGATAAACTAGATGCAGATTTAGCAAAAGCCGTGATGAGCATCAATGCAGTGAAGTCAGTGTCTATAGGAAGCATGGACGGCTTGGTCGGATTAAAAGGCTCTGAATTGCGAGATGAAATACGAGAGGATGGCTTTGTTTCCAATAATGCCGGTGGAATACTTGGTGGCATCTCAAATGGTGAAGCTATCAATATAGAGTTTCTGATCAAGCCCACATCAAGTATTAGCACCAAAGGCCAAAGTATTAATTCTAGTGGTGAGGAGGTAGATATTGAAGTCTCTGGAAGACATGATCCTTGTGTAGGCATTAGAGCAGTACCAATTGCAGAAGCTATGTGCAATCTAGTCATCATGGATCACTTTTTAAGAAACAGAGCTCAGTGCGGAGACATTTCTCAAGACCTCCCATTCAGCAAGTAAAATGCATCAAACTCTTTATGACAAACTCTGGGATGAGCATCTTGTAGAGACAGCCGCATCAGGTGAGTCGCTGATATATATCGATAGACATTACCTTCATGAGGTGACGTCCCCACAAGCTTTTGAGGGCCTCAGGGATAAGCATCTTTCTCCTTGGAGACTTAGTGCTAATGTTGCAACACCAGATCACAATGTGCCCACCCAAAGAGGGAGTGCATTTCAGGTTGAAGCCATTCAAGACGAAATTGCAAAAATTCAAGTCCTTGAGCTTGATAAAAATTGCGTTCAATTTGGTATCCATCAATTTGACATCACCACCAAAGAGCAGGGGATTGTTCATGTTATGGGTCCTGAGTTGGGCTTTACTTTACCAGGCATGACCATTGTGTGCGGTGATTCGCACACTTCAACTCATGGGGCATTTGGTTGTCTGGCTATGGGAATAGGTACTTCAGAAGTTGAGCATGTTCTTGCAACCCAGTGCCTCAAAATTAGCAAACAAAAAAATATGCTAGTCAGATTTGATGGTCAACCTCAGCCAGGGGTTACATCAAAAGATGTGGTCCTGCATCTAATTAAAATTATTGGTACTGCTGGAGGAACTGGTCATGCCATAGAGTTCTCTGGTTCTTATATTTCTGCTGCTTCGATGGAAGCAAGAATGACTATTTGCAACATGGCCATAGAGGCTGGAGCAAAAGTGGGATTGATAGCAGTAGACAATCAAACGCTAGACTATATAAAAATTCACTCACAACTTTCAGAGACAATGCTTGAGGAGGCAGAGATCTTCTGGGGATCATTACATACAGATCAAGATGCACATTTTAATAAGAGCATCACAATTGACGTCACCAAAATAAAACCACAGGTTACTTGGGGAACCTCCCCAGAAATGACCATTGATTTTGATGGCGCCATTCCTAACAGTGAGGACTTTGAAATAGATCAGCGCAGTAACGTTGAATTGGCAAAAAAATACATGGGTCTTGAAGGTGAAATAAATTTATTGAAGCTTAAGTTTGATAAGGTCTTTATTGGTTCTTGTACAAATTCTAGGATTGAAGATTTAAGAGCTGCAGCTGAAGTTGTTGAGGGTAAACAAGTTGCTCAGTCAATTATTGAGGCAATTGTTGTCCCGGGTTCAGGGCATGTTAAGGCTCAAGCAGAAGAAGAGGGCTTAGATAGGATTTTTATAGAAGCTGGATTCTCTTGGCGCGATCCAGGCTGCTCCATGTGCCTGGGGATGAATCCAGACCAATTAAGCCCATATGAAAGGTGTGCCTCTACCTCAAATAGAAATTTTGAAGGACGCCAAGGCAACTTAGGCAGAACTCATTTGATGAGCCCAATAATGGCTGCTTTAACTGCAATTACTGGCAACATCTCCAATCCATCATGAAGATTGACAGAATTAAAGGCATAGTTGCAACGCTTGATCGAGATAATATTGATACCGACCAAATCATCCCGACCGAGTATTTAAAATCTATCAAGAAGTCTGGATTTGGTGATTATCTCTTTGATGGTTGGAGGTACCTAGATTCCGGTCGTTTAGGCATGACAAGCTCACAAAGAAAGATTAATCCTGAATTCATTTTAAATCAGAAGCCTTACTCCACAGCAGATATCCTTTTAACTAGAGATAATTTTGGTTGCGGCTCAAGTCGAGAGCATGCTGTATGGGCCATGAGGGACTTTGGCTTAAAAGCAGTTATTGCCAGCTCCTTTGGAGATATTTTTTATAATAATTGCTTTAAAAATTCAGTTTTGCCAATTCAAATATCAAAACAAGCCATTGACTCTTTGTTTGCTGCCTCTTTGGATGCACCTCTAACCTTGGAAGTGGACTTGATTAAGAAAGAATTGATGATGAATGCAGAGCTCATCACATTATTCGATGTGGACGACATGCTTCTTGATAGAATCATTCATAATTTGGATGATATCGACATAACCTTAAAAGATAAAAATCTCATCGAGAGCTTTGAGAATGAAAAAAAAACCTCAAGACCATGGATCTTTTTAAATCATGACTAAGCAAGTATTAATTCTCCCAGGAGATGGGATTGGAAAGGAGGTGACTGCATCTGCTGTTTTGGTCTTAAATTATTTTCTAGAAGAGCAAAACTTAGATTGGAAGATCGTTACCGAAGATGTTGGTGGAACTTCTTATGAGAAACATGGTGTTCCTCTGACAAGCTCAACCCTAGAGACAGCGAAAGCATCGAATGCTATTTTATTTGGTGCGGTCGGTGGGCCTCAATGGGATGATTTACCTTGGGATGTTAGACCAGAGCAGGCTCTGCTTGGGCTCAGAAAATCACTCGAGCTCTTTGCTAATTTACGACCAGCATTTTTATTCAATGAACTGGCTTCAGCATCCCCTTTAAAAAATCATATTATTGAGAACCTGGATATTCTTATTGTGCGTGAATTGACTGGTGGCGTATATTTCGGTGAGCCACGTGGCATAGTCGAGGATGCAAATCCAAAATATGCTTTTAACACCATGATCTATAACGAGAATGAGATACGTCGCATTGCAAAAGTGGCCTTTGAAGCAGCCATGAAGAGAGACAAGAAGTTGTGTTCTGTTGAAAAAGCAAATGTTTTAGAGGTTTCAAAATTTTGGCGAGGCATAGTGTCAGAAATGAGTGCTGATTATCCTGAGGTGGAGCTGAGCCATCAACTGGCAGACAACACAGCAATGCAATTGGTCTTAAATCCCAATCAATTTGATGTCATTGTTTCTAGTAATTTATTTGGTGATATTTTGTCAGACATTGCCGCAACTTTAAGTGGCTCAATTGGCATGCTGCCATCTGCATCTATTAATAGCACAGGGCAAGGCATGTATGAGCCATGCCATGGCAGCGCACCTGATATTGCAGGGCAAAATATTGCAAATCCTTTGGCTATGATTTCTTCCCTCTCTATGGCTCTTGAGTATTCATTGGATAGAAAAGACTTATCCTCTCGCATTAACTCTGCAATTAATACCTTTATTGCCAACGGACACAGAACAAAAGATATCAGCACCACGAATGAGTTTGTTCAAACTTCTGAAGTGGCAAGCATTCTCATTGAAATCATCAAAAATGAAAAATAAAGTTGATCTTGCATTGGTCGGTGCCTCAGGGATGGTTGGCACAAAGATCATGCAACTTCTTGAAGAAAAAGAATTTCCAATTGGTAAATTTGTGCCCTTGGGAAGCTCAACAGTTGGTAAGACGGTTTCACTAAATGGTTCTAATTATCAAGTTCAATCAATAGATTCTTTTGATTCAACAGAGGTTAAGTTAATTATTATGGCCGCTGGCTCATTGGTAGCTGAGAAACATGCTAGGGACTGGGTGGCTGCAGGCTCCTACGTCATAGACCTTTCTTCAAATTTTAGATACAAGGATGATGTGCCTTTAATTATCCCTGAGATTAATGGTGAGGTTTTATACTCTTGTGATCAACCTAGCCTAATTGCAAATCCAAATTGCTCCACATCACAATTGCTAATGGCGTTAAAACCAATACATGATGCATTGAAAATCCAACTCGTCAATGTAGCTACGTATCAAGCAGTTTCAGGAACTGGAAAAGCTGCAATCGAAGAACTCCACAATCAAACTTATTTCGAAGATGTGGCAGAAGGCCCATCCGTTTATCCTAAGCCCATTGCATTTAATGCCATTCCTCAAGTTGATGTTTTTCTAGACAATGACTTCACCAAGGAGGAGATGAAACTAACTTGGGAGACTCAAAAAATTCTTGACCCGAAAATCTTACTTCAAGCAACTTGCGTAAGAGTGCCAGTTTTTAACGGACACTCTGAAGCTGTATTCTTAAAGGTTTCTAAACCCACGTCACGAGAACACATTATTGATTTGCTGAATGACACAGCTGGAGTAAAGGTGTTAGATAATCCAGCTACCCTTAAATATCCCACACCAGCTGAGCATGCCAATGATACTCAGGATGTTTTTGTTGGCAGGATTCGAGTCCAGGAACTTGCAGAAGAGAGTTGGATATCATTGTGGATTGTTGCTGACAATGTTTATGGCAAAGGGGCGGCTTTGAATGCCGTGCAAATTGCAGAAACTTTGCTGGAATCTAATAAACTTTCATGAAAAAATTTTTTACCCTCGCTGTTTTTTTAACATATTGCCTCTGCATCGAAGGGTCAATTGGTAGTCCTTCAGTTTCAACTAACTCTCAAGGCAATTATCTTATTGAAATTCAGATCAATGATTTTAATTTGCAAGAAAATGATGTTTCTATCAGCAACTTCAAATCAAATGATTCATTTCCCAAAGGTAGCTTTGATTTCAAACTCTATGAAGATCTGGGTGAATTTAAGAGACTGACGCTGGCTTTACCAAGTGTATATTTAGAAGATTATTTCTCTTTCCGACTTAGTGCTGGGAGCCTTTCGAAGGATATTTTTATCTTTTTACCACAGAATACCTCCGCATCAATTGCATCTGCAAATATCTCATTTAAACTTCCATCTAAAAAGATTTATGGTGAGCCCACAAGGTATAACATTGATGAGGCCTTGTCGGGTGATGCACTACCTAGAGATGCTGATGTAAAAACCAACATCAAACGAGAGCCATTGCAGAAAACTCAGCAAACTAATTCTTTGCCTGAAAAAAAAGCTACTAAAATTATCAAAGCTAGTGAAGTGGAGACCATATGGAGCGCCTCTCGTTCTGTGCAAAAGAGTTTTGATGCTTCAATCTATCAAATTATGTGGGCCTTCTATCTAGCAAATCCCGATGCTTTTATTGATGATAATATTCATTTGGTTCGAGGTGATGTTGATTTGGTCATTCCATCTTTTGAGCTTGTGAGCTCTACATCCCTTGTTTCTGCTAAAGAGGCGGTTGGTTTTATGCGCCAAAAATCAGCAGTCAATAATCCTAAAGCTCCCTCTCTCACTCTCACCGCCCCGATAAGCAATGCACCTACTGCCACTGAAGTGCCAGACAGCACATCAACTCCGACCAAAGATACCATCCTCAACCCATTTGATGCTGAGGCTGATGATGACTTAGATCCGAGCAGCATCATCGAAAAGAATACATCCATTATTGAATTGGGTACAAGCTCTAATGATTCAATGCAAGGGATTGATGGACCTCGAAGCTCATTTCAACTGAGTGATTTACTGTGGGTGGCTATCTTGTCACTGGGACTAGGCTTTGCTATTGCCTTCTTTTTTATTCGAGCTAATCGCAAGCCAGAATTTAGCAAAGCAGCGCTTGAAGAGGATCTGGAATCTGACTCTTTTCATACATTTCAAACCAACTTGAGTGTGACCAATGACATAGAGGTACAGGAATTAGATTTAGTTAGAACCTACATTGCGATGGGTGATTGGATAAGTGCCGAAGCAATACTCAGTAAATTAATTCAAAGCTCGGCGAATAAATCTGTTGTTGTAGAGGCAAAAGATCTACTAAGCAAAAAGGTCTAGGTTTTGAAGCTTGTAGGGATTTGTCAGTACGATGGCTCTAATTTTTCAGGATTTCAATCCCAAATCAATGCAAGCTCTATCCAGGATCTCTTAGAATCATCAATTTCAAAAGTAGGTGTGCTCAATAAGCGCATTAATTATTCAGGTAGAACAGATGCCGGAGTTCATGCCATTGGACAAGTCTTCGACTTTGATACTGATGACAATCGAGAGACCGAGCAATGGCTCAATGGAATTAATTCCTCTTTAACGGACGACGTTTCAGTGACGCATATCCTAAATGGAGAAGAGAGTTTTCATTCTAGATTTAGTGCTGTTTCTAGGTCTTATTCATATGTGATTTATCTGGGAAAAATCAGACCAGTCTTTTTAAGAAACCTAATTTTTTGGGAAAAATATAAACTGAATATCGAGTTATTGCAGTCTGAAGCTCAAGAACTTATTGGTACTCATAATTTTTCAGCTTTTAGAGGCTCTAAGTGCACAGCAAATAACCCCAACAGGACCATTGAAAAAATAGATGTGATGCACAAAGATAATTTTCTAATTATTAACATCACAGCAAATGCATTTTTATACAATATGGTGAGAATCATTGTTGGCACCCTTCTAGACAGGGCTAGAGGCCATTTACATGAAGATATTAAGGCAATCTTAGACTCCAAAGATAGAATAAGAGCAGGCAAAACTGCTCCAGCACATGGATTATTTTTTTTGGGTGCAAGGTACAATCATCTAATAATCGATACGCTAATAAATGATAAATCTTTATTTCAATTTCTCCAGACTACTTAAATGAAACTAAAAATTTGTGGCATTAATCATCTAGAGGTTCTTAGCCACCTTGTAAATTTAAAGGTTCATTATTTAGGCTTTATCTATTTTGAGAACAGTCCTCGGGCAATCTCAAGACAATTCTTGTGTGATGTAAACATCTTGGACTTAAAGGATTCTACTCCTGTAGTTGTTTTGGTTAACCCAACGGCTTCAAAAGTAGATGAGGTGTTGAATGCTATGCCTGAAGCGATCCTCCAGTTTCATGGAGATGAGTCAGATAAATTTTGCTCTCAGTTTGGTGTCAATTACTGGAAAAGTGTATCGATTCAAAATTTAGAATCTCTGACTGCCCTAGAAGATTTTCCGAAGGCTCATAAAATTCTACTTGAAACCTATTCTGCTGCCCAATACGGCGGTTCCGGATCAACCTTTGATTGGAGTTTGATTGCTTCACTGAATCTTGAGGAGAGGTTTGTGCTAGCTGGTGGAATCAATGCTAAGAATATTAAAGATGCTATTGCCCTGAACCCATGGTGTATCGATGTAAACTCTGGGGTAGAATCAGATATCGCAGTCAAAGATAAAGATTTAATTACAAATATTACAGAGATATTTCATGAAAAATGATCATTTAAATTTACCTAATGCCGAAGGTTTTTTTGGAGAATATGGCGGAAAGTTTGTGCCTGAGACCTTGATGCATGCATTGAAAGAGCTGGAATCTATGTATGCCAAATTAAAAGATAATCCAGATTTTTTATCTGAATTTGATAGAGATTTAAAGCATTTTGTTGGCAGACCCTCTCCCTTATATTTTGCTGAAAGGCTTACTCAGCATTACGGAGGGCCTAATATTTGGTTGAAACGAGAAGACCTTAATCACACTGGCGCACACAAGATCAATAATACGGTGGGTCAAATATTGCTCGCTAAGGCCATGGGCAAAAAGCGCATCATTGCTGAGACGGGTGCTGGTCAACATGGGGTGGCAACTGCAACTGTTGCCGCAAGGCTTGGTCTTGAGTGCCATATCTATATGGGTGCAGCTGATGTCCAAAGACAGTCTTTAAACGTTTACAGGATTAAATTGCTGGGTGCAGAAGTACATCCAGTTGATTCTGGCACTGCAACTTTAAAAGATGCTTTGAATGAAGCAATGCGTGATTGGGTTACTAACATTGATGACACCTACTACATCATTGGTAGTGTCACGGGGCCTCATCCTTACCCAATGATTGTTAGAGATTTCAATTCAATTGTTGGGCGGGAGTTGCGGGAGCAATCGATAGAGCAATTCAATCAATTTCCTGATGCCATTATTGCTTGTGTTGGTGGTGGCTCAAATGCAATGGGCATTTTTTATCCATTTATTGAGGATCAATATGTTCAATTAATAGGGGTTGAAGCAGCAGGCGATGGGCTATCCTCTGGAAAGCATGCCGCTCCTCTCAATGATGGAAAACCAGGAATTTTGCACGGTGCAAAGAGCTATCTAATGCAAGATGAGTCTGGTCAAGTCATAGATACACATTCTATTTCTGCAGGTTTGGATTATCCCGGAGTGGGTCCTGAACACTCATATTTAAAGGACTCAGGCAGAGCTAGATATCTTGCCGTGGATGATGATGAGGCTTTAAAAGCTTTTCATGCTGTAACTAAGCTAGAAGGCATCATGCCAGCCCTAGAAACTGCACATGCATTTGCCGCATTAGATCATTTAACCTCAGAATTTAAAGATGACGCCAATTTAGTTATTAATGTTTCTGGGAGAGGGGATAAGGACATCAGTACCGTTGCTAACATAGATGGTATTGCTCTTGATTAGGTTAGAAGAAAAGCTCAAAAATCTTAAAGATAAGTCTCAAAAAGCTTTAGTAGCCTACTTGGTTGCGGGAGATCCAGATCTCGATACCAGCTTGGAATTAATGCATGGATTTGTAGAAGCTGGAGTCGATATTCTAGAAATAGGCGTGCCATTTACAGATCCTATTGCTGAGGGTCCGATTATTCAGGCATCCCATGACCGCTCATTAAAGAACCAGACCACACTGGAGAAAATTTTTAATTTAGTTGAGCAGTTTCGCAAAACAGATTCAGAGACCCCAATTATTTTAATGGGCTATGTGAATACTTTCCTTGCCTATAAAAATGAACTTCAATCCATCCATCATCGCGGAACAGATGCATTATTAATTGTTGATATTCCTGGCGAAAGCCAATTACAAGATGTCGGGATTATCAATGACAAGATTGCATCTATATCCTTGGTATCACCAACTACTGAAGCTGACAGGGTCACCAAAATTTGTTACGCCAGTACTGGATTTATTTACTATGTAACCTTAAGAGGTGTCACCGGCGCATCGAATATTAATCCAGCTGAGGTTCAGCAAAATATTGAAATGATTCGCTCCAACACTTCTCTGCCAGTTCTGGCTGGATTTGGTATCAAAACAGCAGAGGATGCTCGCACATTGAGCATTTTATCTGATGGGGTGATCATTGGCTCTGTGCTGGTTGAAATGATTTATCAAGCCGGTGAGAATAAAGATTATAAAAAAATATATAATTATCTCAATGAGATCTCACAGGCTATAAATTTATGAATTGGCTAACAAGATTAATGCCATCAATAGGCAGCAACAAAGAATCATCTGCTCCTAAAAGCAAAGTTCCTGATGGCTTATGGGATAACTGTCCATCTTGCGAAGCTGTGTTGTACCAACCTGAGTTAGAGAAATCATTATTTGTATGCCCAAAATGTGATCATCATCTTAGGATAGGAGCCAGAACAAGGATGTCTATTTTCTTTGATGGAGGAGAATTTCAAGAATTAGCTCAAAATATTTTTACCAAAGACCCATTAAAATTTAAAGATACAAAATCTTACACCCAGAGAACCAAAGAAGCTGTTGCATCAACCGGTGAAGAAGAAGCAATCTTAATTGGAAGAGGCACCTTAGAGGACTTAGAAGTAGTGGTCGCTGCCTTTGAGTTTCGTTTCATGGGAGGTTCGATGGGTGGAGTAGTTGGTACTAAGTTTGTACAAGGCGTAGATGCAGCCATTGAAAGAAAGACACCCTTCATCTGCTTTTCTACTAGCGGGGGTGCTCGCATGCAAGAATCAATGATCTCTTTAATGCAAATGGCCAAGACCTCAGCTGCACTAGAAAAACTGAAAGAGGCTAAACTTCCGTATATCTCAATTATGATTGATCCAATATATGGTGGAGTTTCAGCTAGTATTGCGATGCTCGGTGATATCAACATTGCAGAACCCAGAGCACTAGTTGGTTTTGCTGGAAGGCGTGTAATTGAGCAAACAGTGAGAGTAGATTTACCAGAGGATTTCCAAAAATCTGAGTTTTTACTTGAACATGGTGCCATTGATATGATCGTTCATCGAAAAGATTTAAGGCATAGAGTTCATGCATTGCTTTCCAAACTACATACTACTTCATGAACAAAAATAGACTCTCAGGTTTATTTATTGGGATTACTTTTGTAATTTGGATCTTAATTTTTGCGCTTTCCCCTCAGCCAAAGTATCAGGATTTTTCAAAAATTGAGATTCCAAGCATTCCGCCTTCAACAATCATCTTGGACAATCTTCCTGTGATTAAGCCCTATAAATTAAAAAATGATAATCTCAAAATTAATATCAAAGATAATATCCCCTCTGCAAGGGCTGAGGTAGAACAGCAGGATTTAAGCTTATATGTATACAAGGTGGGAGCTTTTAGCGCCGTTCAGACCACTGCAAAGCTAATAAAATCTTATAATGACAATGGTTTTCCTGCTTTTACACAAGCAAATAAATCAAATTCAAAGCTTAACAATGTTTTAGTCGGACCTTTTGTCAGTAAATCTGATATTGAAGGCAATGTCATAAAATTGAATTCAATTGCAAACATTGCTAATGGTGAGGTTTTAACTTGGACGCCCTAGGTTTGGTGTATTTCGATATTTTGGTTGCTGCCCTTCTGCTTATCTCTGGACTCATTGCATTTTTCCGTGGTTTTGTTCAAGAAGCTCTTTCTCTAGCGCTCTGGATTTGTGCTTTCATTGGTGCCATGCTTTTCAGTCACTATCTGTCACCTTATCTAGTGAATCTCATCGAGAATGAGGAGCTTAGAAAGATGATTGCTGTGACCTCAACATTTATTATAATAATTTTTTCTGGCGGTTTTTTAATCAAACTATTAAGAACAATGATTCATTGGTCTGGTTTGGGCGGTTTGGATAGACTGCTGGGAATAATCTTTGGATTTGCGAGAGGAGGCATATTGATTGTTGTTCTTTATCTTGTAATACCAGAGGAACTGAAACAAAATTCTTTTGTAGCAAACTCTAAAAGTGCAGTATTTTTAGATGAGTGGGCCCCTCGAGCGGAAAGTTTTTTTAAATCAATGATCTCAAATAAAAATTCAGTTATGCTGAATGCAAATACCATCTCAACCCCAGAAAACTAATGTGTGGAATAGTTGGAATCTCATCTGAAGGTCATGCGGCTAGTGAAATATACGAATCATTGCTGATGTTGCAACATCGCGGTCAAGATGCTGCTGGCATGGTTGTGTGTGATGATGAAGGCAGGCTGCACAGCAGGAAATCTATGGGCTACGTTCGAGATGTTTTTAGACAGACTCATATGGAGAAACTAGAAGGCCAATATGGAATAGGGCATGTGCGCTATCCTACCGCTGGTGGTTCTGGTAAAGAGTTTGCTCAACCCATGTATGTGAATTCACCATATGGAATCAGCCTTGCTCACAACGGCAATCTCACCAACTCTAAAGCCCTTGCTAGAGAGCTGTTTCATGCTGAGATGCGACACCTTAATACTGACTCTGATTCAGAAGTTCTGTTGAATATTTTTGCGCATGAACTTGGTAAACAAAGAGCCATTCGACCTTCTAATGAGAATTTCTTTCAAGCCATTCGTAAAACTCATACCAGATGCGAAGGAGCCTATGCAGTTGTAGCATTAATCACAGGCTTTGGTCTACTGGCTTTTCGTGATCCCAAGGGCATAAGACCATTGGTCATAGGTGAACGCCAAGGTAAAAATAGGAAGGAGTACATAGTGGCTTCTGAAAATGCATGCTTTGCAGCTCTGGGCTACACCATGTTGAGAAATGTAGAGCCGGGTGAAGCAATTTTTATTGATAATAATGGAAACTTACATAACCAACAATGTGCTAAAAATCCTGAAGCAACTCCATGTATCTTTGAGTACGTATATCTTGCAAGGCCTGACTCTACTCTTGACGATGTCTCTGTTTATAAATCTAGATTGAGAATGGGCAAAATGCTTGCAAATAAAATTACAAAGCTAAGGCCGGATCATGACATTGATGTAGTCATCCCAATTCCAGATAGCTCAACCACAGCTGCTTTACAGCTTGCTGCTGAGCTAAATCTTCCGTATCGAGATGGATTTGTAAAAAATCGCTACATTGGGCGAACATTTATCATGCCGCATCAAGAGGAAAGAAAAAAATCAGTTCGCAGAAAGCTTAATATCTTGGATTTAGAATTCCAAGGAAAAAATGTATTGCTGGTTGATGATTCAATTGTCAGGGGAACAACAAGTAAGCAAATAATAGAAATGGCAAAAGGCGCAGGTGCCAAGAAAGTGTATTTCTCCTCTGCGGCGCCTCCTGTTAAATTTCAGAACTTATATGGCATCGATATGGCTGCAACCAGCGAGCTTGTTGCTTCCGGCAGAACCGAGGACGAGGTAGCACAAGAGATAGGCGCTGACTGGTTAATCTATCAGGACTTAGAAGACCTTATCAAGGCAGCCCATGAGGGTAACCCATCCATAAAGCAATTTGAGATTTCTATCTTTACCGGCGAATATCCAACACCTGTAAGTCAACAGGATCTAAGCGAACTAGAAGACGCACGCAAAGATAGTAAGAAGATCTCAGCTAAGTAAATTCTATAATAGATTGACTATATTAACGGCTGGAATATTTGCATTCTTTGCAGTCTCAACATAATCATCCATTTCGTTGAAATTTAAGTAACGATAGATTTCATCTGCCAAAGGATTGATATCAGACATGTATTGCTGGTATTCCTCTGGAGTAGGAATTTTCCCCATGATTGATGCGATTGCTGCTAACTCTGCAGATGCAAGGTAGACATCCGCCCCATCCCCCAGTCGATTAGGAAAGTTTCTTGTAGACGTAGAGACCACCGTTGAATTTGCTAACACTCTTGCTTGATTTCCCATGCAAAGCGAGCATCCAGGAATCTCTGTTCTGGCACCTGATGTCCCAAAAATATTATAAACTCCTTCTTCCATGAGCTGCTTTTCATCCATTTTTGTTGGAGGCACAATCCATAATCTAGCTTTTGTTCCATTATATTTTTTTAGCAAATGACCCGCTGCCCTAAAATGACCAATGTTAGTCATACAAGAACCAATGAAGACCTCATCAACTTTTGTATTTGCGACCTCAGACAATGGCTTGATATCGTCAGGATCATTTGGGCATGCCAATAACGGTTCTTTGATTTCATTGAGATCAATCTCAATGATTTCTGCATATTCAGCATCAGCATCTGGCTCAAGCAGCTCAGGGTTCTCAATCCAGGCTTCCATTGCCTGAGCTCTTCTTTCTAGTGTTTTTGTATCTCCATAACCATTACCAATCATCCAGCGCAGCATGACAATATTAGATTTTAGGTACTCAGTAATTGGCTCTTGGCCCAGTCTGACAGTGCATCCAGATGCGGATCTTTCAGCAGATGCGTCTGAGAGCTCGAACGCTTGCTCTACCTTAAGATCTGGTAAACCCTCAATCTCAAGACACTTACCAGAGAATATATTCTTCTTTCCTTCCTTTGCAACTGTCAATAAGCCCTTTTGGATAGCGGCATATGGTATTGCATTCACTAGGTCCCTTAGAGTGATGCCAGGCTGCATTGTACCTTTAAATCGAACCAACACTGATTCTGGCATATCCAGCGGCATAACCCCTAGAGCTGCTGCAAATGCAACCAATCCAGAACCAGCTGGAAAGCTAATCCCAATTGGAAATCTTGTGTGACTGTCTCCACCTGTTCCCACGCCATCTGGTAGAAGCATTCTGTTGAGCCAAGAGTGAATGATTCCATCCCCGGGCTTTAAAGATACACCTCCACGATTCATGATGAAGTCTGGTAGCGTGTGTTGAGTGTCGATGTCTACAGGCTTGGGATAGGCTGCTGTATGACAAAATGACTGCATGACTAAGTCAGCTGAGAAACCAAGGCATGCAAGCTCTTTTAGCTCATCTCTAGTCATAGGGCCGGTTGTATCTTGTGAGCCCACAGTGGTCATTCTTGGCTCACAGTATGTGTCTGGTCGAATTCCTTTTACCCCACATGCTTTACCAACCATTTTTTGTGCCAGCGTGTAACCTTTATCAGACTTATCTTCTGCATCGGGTCTTGTAAAAATATCAGTTGGCTCTAAGTCCAATGCTTCTCTTGTTTTGTCAGTGAGCTGCCTACCAATGATTAATGGGATCCTTCCATTTGCTCTAACTTCATCCAAGAGTACCGGTGTCTTAAGTTGGAATTCAGATAGAATATTACCGCTTTGAGCATCCAAGATCCTGCCATTGTGTGGCTCAAAAATAATTTCTTGACCCATCTCTAGGTTAGACACATCACACTCAACAGGGAATGCTCCAGAATCTTCTAAGGTATTGAAAAAAATTGGTGCAATCTTTCCTCCAAAGCAAAAGCCACCTTCTTTTTTGTTAGGAATGCATGGAATATCATCACCCATGTACCAGAGCACAGAGTTTGTTGCTGATTTTCTGGAAGATCCCGTACCGACGACATCGCCGACAAAGGCCAATGGATTCCCTTTTTTCTTAAGTTCTTCAAGTGTTTCTAGTGGGGTATCTAATCCATCTCTGGGCATCTTGAACATAGCAAGAGCATGAAGGGGTATATCAGGTCTTGACCATGCATCTGTTGCAGGTGAGAGGTCATCTGTATTGATTTCTCCTGGAACTTTATAGACGGTTAATTTAATTTGCTCAGGAATTTCTTTTTTTTCTGTAAACCATTTACCAGCTGCCCATGCATCTATAACATTTTTAGCATGCACATTAGATTTTGATAGCTCTAACACTTCATTAAATGCATCAAATATCAATAAAGTTTCACTCAGTGCGTTAGCTGCCTCTTCGCCTAATACATCATCTTGCAAACATGCAATCAGGGGTTGTACGTTGTAGCCACCAAGCATGGTGCCCAGGATATTAACAGCATCTTTTTTTGAAATGTATGGGCTGTTTGTCGTTCCTGTGGTTATGTCAGCAAGAAACCCAGCTTTTACATAAGCAGCTTGGTCCACGCCAGCTGGAGTTCTATTTTTAAGTAAATCTAACAAGACATCTGCTTCAGTATGTTCTGTTTTGAGCAGCTCAACCAAGTCAGATGTTTGTTGCGGCGAAAGGGGCAGAGGTGGTATCTTTAGTGCAGACCTTTCTTCACAATGTTTTTTGTATTCTTCAAGCATATGTTTCTCCGAGATCTCTATTTTACTGCTCTATTTCGAAATCCCCAAGCACATTCCCGATATCCCTTCATTTCCTTTCATAAAATAATGTATTATCGCCAATATGAAGAAGACTAAAGCTTCCACACCATGCCTAGGAATTTGCTCAACCACTTATGGCGATAATGTTTGCAAGGGATGCAAACGATTTCTGCATGAAGTGATTGATTGGAACAAGTACTCTGTTGCTGAAAAAGAGCTTGTAAATAATCGGCTTGAAGAATTTAAATTAATTGTTCTACGGGATCGATTTTCCGTCACTGATTCTGACTTACTATCTTCAAAATTACTTGAGAAGGGTATTAACTTCAACCATTCATTAGATCCTCTAACATGGATTTTTGATTTGTTACGTGCTGCTGGATCTCAGGCATTAGACCTCTCTCAGTTTGGTATTCTCACTCACATTGAGCTTGATCTTTCTGAGTTAAAAAGTCTTGTTTACACTGAATTTTTAGAGCTTTCTGAAGCTCATTACGACAGGTATTTCCCTAACTAGCAGTTGGTAATTCATGCCAATTTGTTGTGTATCTTGGTGACATCATCTTGGTTTGTACCCGTGCAAAAGATTCTGGATGCTGTGATGCAAAATAAATTTGTTGCTGTTCTTGGTTAAGCAAATCAATGCATTGCATCAGTTCAGCACTTGGTTGGAGTAACAAGCCATCCCGCATGTCCTGAAATAAAGATTGTTGCTCCACTTCTTGGCATGAAAAACTACTTAACAAGACTCCTGCTTTGGCATAAATATAGTTGCCTTTAAAGCTATCATTCAGGGCTTTTGTAGCTCCCAGTAAAATACTTCTTGTGTCATTTGTTGGAGTGGAAAACTGAAAGCTCGCAAACCCTCGATATTGTGAAGTTTTTTCAAATGGGCTGGTTGCAATCAGCACTGAGACTTTGGAACACTTCTGTTTTTCATTCCTAAGTTTTTCAGCAGCCCTAGCTGCAAAGTTACTGATTAAAGGCTTTAGCTCTTCTTGGTTATTAATTCGAGTTTTAAAGCTTCTACTCACAATAATTTGTTTTTTTGGAGCATTTTTTTCTTGAATTTCCAAGCAGGGTTCTCCACGTAGCTCACGCACTGTTCTCTCCAGCACAACGCTAAATTTTTTTCTGATTAAGCTGATATCTACTTCTGATAAATCGAAAGCTGAAATCACCCCAAGCTCATTTAGCTGCGAGGATAGCTGTCGCCCAACACCCCAAACCTCATGAGCGGGAATATCTCTTAGGGCTCGCTTTATTTGTCCTGCTGTATGCAAGCAAGCAACTCCAGTGCCACCATTTCTTTTTTTGGCGATGTGGCTTGCAACTTTTGCCAGTGTCTTTGTTGGAGCAATTCCAATCCGCACAGGGACACCAACCCATTGGTGCACAGTACTTCTACAGTGAATTCCAAATGCATATGCATCACGTGGGTCTTGAAGATGATGCAGTCCTAAAAATGCCTCATCAATGCTATAGATCTCCATGCTTTGAGACATACCTGAGAGAACATGCATGACCCTATTTGATAGATCTCCATATAAAGCGAAATTTGAAGAAAAAACTCTGCCACCTTGCGCAAGATATGCGCGTTTAATTTTAAACCATGGAACTCCCATACCAATCCCCATGGATTTTGCTTCTTTGCTTCTCGCAATAACGCATCCATCATTATTAGATAAAACAACTATTGGTATTTTTTTTAAATCCGGACGAAAAACCCTTTCACAAGATGCATAAAAATTATCGCAATCGACTAGTGCTAGAAGATTCATTTAAATTGATTGATGGCTGCGGTGACTGTTCCCATGATGTCTAGCTCTTGCCCATGCTGAATATAGATAGGCTCATATGCTGGATTTTCAGGCAGCAAACATAGGCGTGGTTTTAACTGCAATCGCTTGCAGACAAAATCACCATCCAGAGAAGCAACCACGATACTTCCATGCTTAGGCTTCAAACTTCTATCGACAATTAATATTGCTTGATCTGCAATATTTGCATCGATCATTGATTGCCCTGAGACCCTCACCAAGAAGGTAGCAACATTATTTTTGATGAGATACTTATTGAGATCAATGGGGCTGTCTAAATAGTCACCAGCCGGACTAGGAAACCCAACAGAGACAGAGTCTGCAAAGAATCTAATAAATGCTGCTGGCAGATCATCTGCAGATATTGTTCCGAGGTAGTGAATAATCATGAGATTTAGTACTGTACATTTATACAGTATTAAATCAATAGAAAAAATAATTTTTTAAAGCTTAAACTCTTCTAGTGATCTGGTTTGATCGTCGAGCGTCAGACACCATCCAGTTTTATGCCAGTCACCTAAGACGATACGCGTGCCCTTGATACAGCTCAATTCGTGAGTTCCGGGGCGATGAGTGTGACCATGGATCAAAAGATCTATTTCATGTTCTTGAAAGAATTCATCGATGACATCAGGCGTTACATCCATTATCTCTAAAGGTTTTTGATCGTTATTACTATGACTGGCATCTCTCATTGCTGCTGCAATATCTTGGCGTTCACTTAAGGGCTTCAGCAGAAAGTCTTGCTGCCATTTTTTAGAACGAACCTCTTTTTTGAATTCAATGTAATCAGTATCCTGAGTGCAAAAATCATCTCCATGAGAGAGAGCAATTGCTTGGTCAAAGAATTCCATAAAAAAGGGATCTGGTAAAATAGTTACGTTTGCTTGTTCTGCAAAGCTCTCACTGCAAAGAAAATCTCTGTTGCCATGAATAAAAAATATTTCCAATCCACTGCGTGTTGCGGTTCGCAACGCAGCAATCACATCCTGTGCTAAGTCAGAGTCATCATCATCTCCAACCCAGGCCTCAAAAAGATCACCAAGAATATAGAGATGCGAGAACTCACGCGCGGCAGTTTTTAAAAATGTAAAAAAACCCTCGTTTGTTAGAGAGGTATTTTTAGATAAATGTAAGTCAGATATAAACCCTAACTTCATTCACTCACAGTGACAGAGTTGATGGTAATTGGCTCTAGCGGAGCATCAGCATAACCACCAACAGTTGAGGTTGCACTCAGAGCAATTTGGTCCACCACATCCATCCCATCGATCACTGTACCAAAGACTGCATAACCCCACCCTTGAGAATTTTCTGCAGTAAAGTTTAAAAAGTCATTGTCTTTGTGATTCACAAAGAATTGTCCAGTGGCAGAATGCGGATCCATTGTTCTTGCCATGGCCACAGTGCCTCTATTATTCTTGAGGCCATTGTTTGCTTCATTTTGAATTGGATCAGTATTAGTGGCTTTTGGCACCATATCTTCATCCAAGCCGCCGCCCTGGACCATGAACCCATCTATGACCCTGTGAAAAATTGTGCCTGCATAGTAGCCTTCATTTGTAAGCTTTAAAAAGTTTGCAACCGTGATGGGCGCATTCTCAGCGTCAAGCTCAAGATGAATATCGCCGGCAGATGTAGAGATAGTAACAAGTGACATGTGATCCTCCTTTGGATGGTATGTATTCTGATTTTTAGGCTCAGATGATGGCAAGAAAAAAACTGCCGTAAAAATCGCAATAAGAGCGACGAATAAAGAAATTTGAATTTTTGACATTAAAATAAAACCTACATTCAATTTAAGTTCCCTATAATAAGGGATTCAGATACCAAATAACAGATGAGCATAAAGTTTTATAACTCCTTCACCAACACAAAAGAAGATTTTGTGCCTATCCGTGTGGGTGAAGTGGGTATGTATGTCTGTGGAATGACCGTCTATGATAGTTGTCACCTAGGTCATGCCAGGGCAATGATGGCATTTGATATTCTTGTAAAGTATTTAAAGTATCAGAATTATAAAGTTAATTTTGTTCGCAATATCACCGATGTTGATGACAAAATTATCCAAAGAGCTGCTGAGAATAATGAGAGCATTGGGGATTTAACACAGCGAAATATTTCCAGCATGCACGAAGATTTTTCCACGCTGGGCCTGGAATTACCTGTGATTGAACCACGAGCCACTGAATACATTGATGGCATGATCACAATGATTGAAGACTTAATTGAAAAAGGCCACGCTTACCATGTAGATGGGGGTGATGTTTTTTTTGCAGTCAGGACATTTGAAGAATATGGCAAGCTCTCAAACAAAAACATTGATGACTTGAACCCGGGCTCAAGAATTGCAGAGGATACATCTAAAAACGATCCATTGGATTTTGTTTTATGGAAGAGTGCCAAGGCAGGAGAGCCAGCATGGGATTCTCCCTGGGGACTTGGCAGGCCAGGATGGCACATCGAGTGTTCGGTCATGTCATTTGAGAGTTTGGGTCAGCACTTTGATATTCATGGTGGTGGACCAGATTTGTTATTCCCGCATCATGAAAATGAAATTGCACAGTCTGAATGCGCCTCTGGAAAAAAGTTTGCAAACTATTGGTTGCACTCAGGATTACTTAAAATTAATGGTGAAAAAATGTCTAAGTCTTTGGGTAATTTTGCCATGCTGAAAGACCTCTTTAAAATCTATCATCCAGAAGTGATTAGGTATTACCTTATATCCAGTCATTACAGAAGCTCTCTCAATTATGATACCGAGTCTCTTGATCAAGCAAAAGCAGCTCTAACACGTATGTATCAATCATTAGTTTCAATACAAGAGAGCACGGATGCAAGAGATGAAGAGGCAGTGCGCGGTTTTAATCAGGCCATGGATGATGATTTAAATACCCCAGAGGCTCTAAGCATTCTGTTTGGATTATCTAAAGTGCTAAATAGCTCCACCGATGCAGGACAGCAAATTATTAGCGCATCTACACTACACGCTTTAGGGAAAGTGTTGGGAATCTTGCAAGACAACCCACAATCCTTTTTTCAATTTGGTTCCACGTTATCTGATGCAGAGATCGAAGTGCAAATTCAATTACGCAATGACGCCCGAGATAACAAAGATTTTACAAAAGCAGATGAAATTAGAGATGCCTTAGCAGGACAAGGTATTTTACTTGATGACGCCAGCAGCAGCACAAGCTGGAAGAAGTCTTAGCTTTCCTGGTCAGTTAGGCTCGTGATGTTTGATTCAATGCCAGTGGATCCCATGTTCATGCCCACAACTGATTGAATACCCATTTTTGCATAATGCTCTTTTGCTTCAAGCATCAGACCTGACCTATCGAGTGTTAGGCCGCCGTCCACACAAATATTAATACCAGTAATAAATCGAGATTCCTTGGATGCAAGAAATAGAGCTGTGTAAGCAATATCAATAGGCATCCCATGCTCCTCTATTGGTTGTATAACTTTGCTCTCTTCAATGGCTGTTGCAAGCAAGGGAGTATTAATAGCGCCTGGAGATATCGCATTGACTCTAATCTTGTGCTGTCCCAGTTCAATGGCCGCATTTTCACAAAAATTAATGATCCCGGCCTTTGCAGATGAATATGCAAGAGGCCCTGAGCCACCACCCATCCCTGCAATTGAAGCAGTATTAATAATAGAGCCCCCATTGCCATTGGCTTGCATGACTCTTGCAGCATATTTGGTA
>ENA-OSJC01000888-OSJC01000888.1-marine-metagenome-genome-assembly--contig:-NODE-888-length-27012-cov-7.685873_pt1 | contig 27012 bp, 27 predicted proteins | sample MGYA00237885_ERZ534234 | MGnify/ENA primary metagenome ERZ534234 (study PRJEB26413, sample SAMN06343907) | marine metagenome | isolation source: coastal waters | place: Atlantic Ocean: West Antarctic... | reverse complement strand
CAACTTGGATTTCTCTACCTGGTATAAATTCCTCAATTAATATTTCATTATAACCTCTTAAAGCATTTAGATTTTTTATTATATTAGTCTTCTCACAAATATATACATGAACGCTTGATCCTTCATTTATAGGTTTTGCTACTACAGGGAATTTTAATTTTTTTTCAATTAATTTTATAATGTTAAATTTATTTTTTTTATGATTAAATTTAATGTATTTTGGAGTAAGTATTTTATTTTTTATAAAAATTTTTTTTGAGATTTCTTTATCCATTGCTATAGATGAGGCAATTATGCCTGAGTGTGTATATGGAATTTTTTTATTCTCTAAAATCGTTTGTATGTAACCATCTTCACCAAATTGTCCATGTAGTGCATTAAAAATAATATCTGGTTTGAATAAAGTAATATCCTTTAATAGATTTTTATCAGGCTCACTAATTAAAACCTTATATCCATTTTTGATTAATTCTCTAGCAACCTGTTTACCGGTATCTAAGCTAATCAGTCGTTCTTTGGATATGCCACCAGATAATATTAAGATTTTTTTTTTCATTCTGTTTTAATTATTTAGTTATAATACTTTTAATCATTTATTAACGTTGAGATATAGCTGAATTAATATAATTTAAAAATATTTACGATATATTCATAATTTAAAACTATTAAAATGAACATAATAATAAAATTAATTAAGTACCCCCAAAGACTGCTTATAAAATCAAAATTTATTAATAAAAATAATCTTAAAGAACGATTTTCAATTATCCACAAAAATAATTATTGGGATAATTCTGAAACTGTATCTGGGCCTGGTTCAACGATGAAAAACACCATTAACTTAAGAAAGAAACTTAAAAAGATAATTAAAAAATATAAGATAAAAAGTATTTTTGATGCCCCATGCGGTGATTGCAATTGGATTAAGGATATAATTAGAAATTCATCTGTTAAATATATTGGTGCTGATATTGTAGATGAAATAATTAAAAAGAATAAGAAAAAATTTAATTATAAAAATACTTTTTTTTATAAAAAAGATATTACAAAACAAAATCTTCCAAAGGCAGACCTTTTTATATGTAGAGATTTTATGTTTCATTTAAGTTTTCAAGATATTTATATTTTCTTAAAAAATTTAAGAGAATCTGACTCAAAGTACATATTAATTTCTAATCATTTTAAAGATACAAATAAAAGAAATATTAATAGAGATATCATTTCTGGTGATTTTAGAAAAATTGATATATTTCAACCTCCTTTTAATTTTAAAAAGAATTATGAAATGGTAATAGATGATTATTGTGATGGTACAAAAAAATATCTCTATCTTTTTAAAAGAGAGGATTTTATAAAATTTTCAAATTCTATGAAGTTTTAGTTTTTTCACTTAAATGTAAAAAAATACCAACAGGGAAAAAATAAAATATATTAATATAATTATTAAAGAAACTTCCCGATGTTGTCAAAGGCCATAAAGTAATAAGCATTGCCCCCATCAAACAAATTTTTGGAAAATCAAATAACTCTGTGTTTTTGAATAGAACCAAATAAATATGTTTTGCTGAGTTAATCGAAAAAATAAAAAATAAACCAAAAATCATTAGAAAACCAAACAATCCTGTTTCTGCTAATAATTGTATGTATGTATTGTGAGGATGAGTTGTACAAATATAAGGGGGCTTATTATATTTTTTATTATTAGTACAATGTTGTCGGTAATTTTTAGGACCTACTCCAATAAATTTATTTACTTTAAAAAGATCTTCTGCAATTAAAAAATGTCCCTTATATTCTGGGGAAATTTCTGATCCAGAGTTTTTACTTACACCCAACTGTTTCATGGTGAAATCAAACATTCTTATCTTAAGTTGATTATTCAATGAAGAGGTAATTAAAACTATAATAAATAATGACACCAAACATAAAAAAAAATACTTTGAAAATTTATTAACCATTACTACCAAGTAGATAAGAAATAATATTGATAGAAAAAATGAGGCCCTTTCTCCACTTAAAAAAATTGCAACTAGAGCAAGCAAAACTATAGAAGAAAATAACAATATTGGAGGATAATTTTTAGAAAATTTAGTTAAAAAAAATAATGCTATTAATATTGGTAATAATCTTACAAGGTAACTTCCATAAATTAGTTCACTTCCAAAAAAACTGGAAAGACGGTCTCCATTCTTTGGAATTCCAATTATATTTGTTCCTGTAAAATATTGTAAGTAGCCGTCTAAGATTAAGATTAAAAAACAAAAAAATAAACTAATAAATAAATATTTAATTAATTTTTCATTTATTGAAAGAGCAAAACAGAAGGCTACAACAAATACACCAAATCTAAAGTAAAATAATGATTTAATAGAAGAAATTAGTTTATAATCTGAAAAAAGAGCACTTAATAAGCATATCAAATAAAATATTATAAAATATTTAAAAAAACTATTATTAAAAAACTTAAAATTATTAAAATAAAAACAATAAAAAATAAAAATGATTACACAAAGTGATACAAGTAAATCTGATAAAAATGGTCCTGAAATTAGAGCAATCGGAAGTAAAGTAATAAAAATAGTTAGTGACCATTTTACAAAAAGAATTATACGTTCACTCATTAAATGTTAATAAAAAAATTACCTTAATTTATAAATTATAATTGAATATATTAATACTTGAATTGGTATATAAACAACTGTCGATATACTAGTCAAATAATATAGAATTAATGGCATAAGGGAAAGCATCAAATAAACTACAATTGTTATTTCAATATTAAATTTTTTAGACAAGATATGATGAAAATGATTAAGATCTCTATCAAATGGATTTAATTTATTAAACAACCTTAGAAAAATTAATCTAACCATATCCATTCCCATAATCAGAAAAACTGATACTACTTCAAATACATCAATGGAACTGTAATAATTGCTGCTGATAAGTATATAAATAAAATATGCACCTAAAAGATTTGCACCAGCGTTTCCAAGAAATATTTTATTTTTATAATTAAAATACAGAAGTGTAGTAAGGCTAGAAAATAAACTTATATCTATATAGCCAAGATTACGCTTTAGAACTAAGATATTTAATAATATTAATGTTGTGGCTGTAAAAGATATTAGTAAGCAATTTATGCCATCAGACATATTCATGGATATATAGAGCAACAAAATACAGATAATAGTAACAGGTATTTTTAATTGTCCAAAATAATATTCGGTATTAGATATTGAAAAGAAAATTTTGTGGATTAAAAAACTTTCGTCTAAAAATATCAATATTATTGAAATTAAGATGACTAATAAAATCTTATAATATGAGTTTATATTAAACTTGTCATCAATAAAACCTAATAAAAAAAAAGCACTTATATAAAAAAATAAATATATATTTAAATCAAAACTACTCAAAAAATTAGCTACAAAACATGTAAATAAAAGAAGATAGATTATAATTCCACCTACAAATGGTGTTGGTAATACATGAATCTTATTTTTAGATGGGTAGTCTAGAAAATTAAATTTTTTAGCAACATTGTAACTTTTAGTATTAATTGCCAAAACAATAATTGAGTTAATTATAAAAAGAATTATTTTTTCAATCATAATTTTTAATTAGCACTTTTTATTTGCTATTTGCAAACTTTTCTTAATTTTTTTATAGTCAGTAAATTTTAAATTAAAAAAATTAGCAACCAAAATTCCAAGAAAACTAAGATTATAACATACAAAGAATAAGAATTTCTTATTCTTTAAATATAATAGCCTCATAAAATATACTCTTAAAAATAAATTTTCTTTTACGTTTTTTTTTAAACCATCAGTAGCTTTTGCATCAAGGTGAATATATAATTTTAATTTTTTAAATATTTTTCGTAATCTAATATTAAATTCTACATCTTCATAATTATGCGTTAAATATTTTTCATCAAAGGATACTTTTTGAAAAACTTTTTTATCAAAACAAGTTATACCTCCTGGTAATTGAAATATTTTTGAATAGTAACTATTTTTTTTAAGTTTTAAATGATTAATAAAATAATAACGATTATCTCTAAAAATATTAAAATTGAATAAATAGTAAAAAAAATTTTTTATCCGGCGATTTTCATAGTTAGATATAACGCCACAAACACCGGTTGCTTTTTTTTTGAAAATTAAATTTATACATTTATAAAAATAAAAATTTTCTATAAAAATATCATCATCTATAAAAAAAACATATTTTGTGTTACAGTGTTTTAGCGAAATATTTTTAGATTTAGTGAGTCCTTTTTTAAGAATATTTTTTAAAATAATAAAATTTTTATAATTGAAATTGTTAAAAATTTTTTTTATTTTCATGATAGTTAGGTCGTTATAATTTTGATCAACTATAATTATTTTTTTAGGTAAAATTGAATTTTGTAAAATACTCATTAGAGATTTTCCAATAATATCATGTCTTTTATAGGTGCAAATAACTACAGTGAATTCCTTCATGATTTTTCTTTTATAATATTTTTTAGGACATTAATGTCAAATTTTTCAAAATACGTATCTCTATAGTCTTTAAAATAAGAAGTTAACTTAGTAATATTTGATTTTTTTAAAATACGTTTTAAATCTTTGTTATGTCGAACAATATTTTTTCTCGGGAAGTTATTGTTAAAAATATTTTTTGAAAATTTATTATAAAAAAAAATTGGCACAACATTATAATTCAAACAAGTTATGCAGATAGCTGTATCTGTAAATAATAAGTATTTAGATTTCTGTAAATCTTTTTCTAAAGATTTATAAGAAATTTTAAGATTATGAATTTTTTCAATTTTTAATAATATCTCTTTAACTAACTTATGCTTGTTATTATATATTGGGTGTAACCTTAAAATAATTTTAAATTCCTTATTTTTTCTTGCAAAATTAATACAAAAATCTGTCATTCTTATTAATTCATTTGGTTCACTATCTAGTGCAACCAAAAGGTCTTTTGTTTTTTTGTCTTTAATCTTTAATCTATTGAAATTAGGGGAGCCTAACTTAAATATTTCTGTGAAATTAATTCTTTTAGTTATTTGAGTTAAAGTTTTCTGTCCTGATGTAGCTAGATAATCAGGATTATAATCTTTTTTTAACTCTCTAAAAAAACCTATTTGATTATTCTTAATTGGTGAAAACTGATAACCAACAGTAGCTATATATTTATATTTTTTTTTGCATAGATTAACTAATAATCTTTCCCAGGCATGACCCTCGTAGGTAAAAATAATTATTTTTGGGTTAAGAATTTTAATTAGATCTTCAATTTGATTAATAAGTCTTAAATTAGAAATTATGGATAAGAAATCTTTTAAATTAATATATCTTTTAATATCATAATACTTAGTTAAAAAGATAAAAATCAATGCTTCTTTAAAAGTTACAAATAAGAATATTAATTCATCTATATAATTCGTTCTTTTTGAAAATATAATATTATTATTTTTTACTAATTTATTTAATTGTGTTGAGCTTTTATCAGTAAAATTTCTAAAAGCTTTAATCGTTTTAATTTTTTGTTTATTTAATATTTTGTCTAAATTCCCAAAGTATAAATCTTTGTTTAAACTATCTAAAGAAACTAAGTTTGATATTATTAATATTTCTGCTTTATCTCTTTTTTTTAATATCGTTTTTTTACAATCTAAATATGATAAAATAACATTAGTTATACTCGATAAACTAATTTTACTTCTATTATGTTTGGTAGAATATGTACTGTGAATTTTTGATATCGCATGTGATACAAAATCTGATTTTTTTGAAAGTAAAAACTTATAAAAAAATTTATTGTCTAAATTCATTAAAATTCATAATCAAAAAAGTCTAAATCTTTTTTAAAATTTTTGTAAATTTTGTTTTTAAGTTCCTCGTTGTAATAATCTCTATATTTATCATGTTCTGTGCTATTTGAATGCTTTAATAAACCTTTTTTACCATAGATGTTCAAAGATATCTCATTAAAATCTCTATTAAGATTTTCAAATTTTATGACTTTATCTATACAGAAATTTTTTTTATCTTTTGTGCAAAATCTATATTGATTCAATACATGCATATTATTTTTAATATCAAAATTAATAAATTCATCAAAAGTAAAATCCTTAAATTTCTTATTTATTTTCTTTGAATAAAAATATCTAGACACCATTCTATCCCAGGGATTTCTTACAACAGCAATTTTTTGATAATCATTAAAACATCTTTTATTAAAGATGTCATAAAAATTATAACAAGTAATATGTGAGTTAAAAAAAATTAATTCTTTATTTTTTATAGATAAATAAAAATTATCTTTTTTAGTTAATATTTGCCTTGAAATATATGCAAAATATCTCTTAATTTGTAATAACTTTTCTTGACTTATTAGAGCTCTAGAAACAGATACTCCAGCGTTTTTTGGTAAATGAAAAAATATATATTTATGTTTTTTAGATATTACCAATGGCATAATTAGATTTTAAATTTATGTAATTAATTATATACAATAAATATGCGTTACAAGATATTAGAAAATTTTTTAGACAGGCAGTTTTGTGAATCTCTGATTGAAGATGCAAATACTTTTTCCAAAAATGATCATATTTCAGTTTTAAATAATAGATTAATATTACCTTCTTCTAGTATTTCTTTTTTAAACCTATTAAAAAAATCTTCCTCTTGGAAAAAATTGCACGATAAATTAAATTCACAAATATTTTTAAATACTTTGTTGAATGATTTAAATTTAAATAAAGAAGACTTTGTTATTACTAACTTTTTTTTTAGTAACAAACCAAATAATATTCACAAAAAATATAAAACTTTAAACTCTAAAAATATCTCAACAATAGGAAATATTAACTTAATTTTTTATATTATTTATAAATTTTACAGATTTTTTACTAGAAAGCTTAAATACTCTTTTTCTAGTAAGAATTATGTTGAATTACTTTATGATTTTTCTAAATCTCCCAACGGATATAAGAGAGAAATTCATAGAGACTCTGACTCACGTACTATAGTTTTTCTGATATATTTAAATGAATTGAGCAAAGATGGTTTGGGTGGTGATTTAAAACTACATCAATATAAAAATATAAATTCCAATATACCTTCTCAACCAAAAGAAGGTGAGTGTGATATAATAAAAATAATTCCTCCAAAAACAGGTCGTTTAGTTACTTTCCTTAATTCAGCTGATAGCTTACATTCTGTTTCTGAGATGAAAAATTACGAAGGATATAGATATTTTTTATATGGCTCTTTTACTTTACTTGGGAAGAAAAATAATTTTCTTAAAAATAGTATTAATAACTTAAGAACTAACTTTAATATTTTTGAATAAAAAAAGTAAACGTCAAATTAGACTCACCTAAAAGTTTATTTTCCATATTTTAGTTTTTATTATTGATATTTTAAAATTTTATTTAAGATAAAATACTTGATATTGAGTCAATTACGTAATCCTGTTCTTCATAAGTTAAATCATAATAAAGAGGAATGCTTAAACATCTTTCATAATAGCTTTTACAATTTTCTAACTTCTTCATTCTATAGCCTATTTTTTTATAATACGGTTGTATAGGTACAGGTATATAATGAACTTGTGAAATGATGTTATGATTTCTCAATTTTTGCATAAAATCATTTCTACTTAACTTAGCTTTTTTAAAATCAATATCCAAAATATACAAATGATTCGAGCTTCGTTTTCTTGATTGTAGTTGAAATGAGTTTATCAATTTATTATCCAATAATTTCAAATCATATCTAGCAGCAAGACGTTTTCTCTTTTCAAGAAAATCATCAACTCTATCGATTTGAGAGCTTATGAGTCCACAATGTATTTCTGTTTGTCTATAATTGAACCCTAGATTATCCATTTCGTAATACCAGAGATTTCTTTTATTATTTGTTAGCCCATTTTTTTTGTTAATTACTTCTTCTGTATTTTTCCTTATCCCATGAGTTCTTAGACTTAATAATTTTTTATATAATTCTTTATTATTGGTTGTAATAGCCCCACCTTCACCTCCAGCAATAATCTTAACAGGATGAAATGAAAAAACACATAAATCTGAGTATTTTCCAGAACCAATTTTTGCACCACACTCATAAACTCCACCAAATCCATGAGACGCATCTTCAACTATATTTAAATTATTTTTTTTTGCAATTTGCGAAATGTTTTTCATATTTGATGCCAACCCTCCAAAGTGAACTGGTACAATTATTCTTAAATTTTTATATTTTTCTATATTTTTTTCTAATTTATTTAATGACAAATTTAAATTATCAATGGATATGTCAGAAAAGATTGGTTTGGAGTCACAATATAACGCTGCGTTAGTTGTTGAAACAAAAGTATTTGGAGTGGTTAAAATTTTATTTTTTTTATTAATATTTAATGCAAGATATGAAATATGTAATCCTGCAGTAGCACTAGAAACAACAACTGCATACTTGGCACCTAAGTATTTTGCTATTTTATTTTCCGTTTCCTGTATATAATTTCCTTGAGTTAACGATTCACTCATTAAAACTTTTGAAACACTTAAAATATCTTTTTTATTTATCGAATGTTTGCCGTAAGGAATTTTTTTAGATAAAATTTTATTTATTTTATCATTATTATTTATAAATTCTTTTACTTGTAATTTTAGAGAAGGAATCTTAAAGTTTATGGTATTCAATAATTTTTGATTAGATAAAGACAAATTAGTAGACCTTTTAGCTTTAAAACTTTGATCCTTAAGTTTTGCTAATTGAATAAGCTCCATATTCAACTTTAAATGTTTAAAAAATATTAATGCAAATTCATATTTGGATAATGTTTCGTTTGACACAACATTAAATACACCAGATTGCTTTTTAGCTATTAACTTATCTACAGCTAAAATTAAATACTTGGAATAGATTGGTGTAAAAAAATAATCATCAAATAGAGTTATTATTTTTTTTTCATTACTTTTTCTTAAAATTTTATTAAAAAAATTTTTTTTATCTTTACTATGAGCAAAAAAATTAGTCCTAATAATTAATGCTTTTTTATTGAATTTTTTAACAAAAATTTCTGCATTATATTTTTGTTTTGCATAAGCATTTTTTGGCTCTACTTTAAAACTCTCATCTTTGAAACTTACATTTTTTTTAAATAAGTGATCAGTGGAAATATGAGTAAATTGAATATTATTTTTTTCACAAATAATTGACAATTTTTTAGGTAAAAGTGTATTCACATATTCTGATTTAGCTTTATTAACCTCACAATTATCTAGGTTAGTATTTGCCGCACAATTTATTATTATATCTGGAGAAACTATTTTTATCTGTTCTTCAAGAATATTTTTATTAGATTTTTTTCCCCTTTTTTCTTTAAGTAAATGTAGATATGTGCAGTTTTTATGAAAAAATTTATTTTCATTAACTACTAAGCAAAAATCATATTTTTCAGAGAGAAAATTAATAAAATTGGTACCTAGTAATCCTGATGCACCAAATAATAAAATTTTTTTCTTCAATTTTTTAAATACTTTTTTTTATCTCATTAATTTTTTTTACAAGGTAGTCACTATCTATTTTGCCAGTGGTGCTTGACGAATATAAAAAATTAGGCTTTACTTTTTTTGCTTTTTTCTTAATCTTTAATTTTTTAATTTCAAAATTGGGCAATATTTCATAATGATTTTTGAATTCAACTGTAAACATTGAATCGTCCACACCAATCATCTGCTCATGTATCTTCTCTCCTTCTCTTATTCCAACAATTTTGTGTCGGGCAAGAGGATTAATTAATCTTGCAAGAGTGGTTATTTTAATAGCATTGAGTTTTTTAACAAAAATTTCACCTCCAGTCATGTTCTGAAATGCAAAACTTACAAATTCTACAGCATCTTCTAATGTTAAAAAAAATCTAGTCATCTCTGGATGCGTGATAGGTAATTCACTTTTATTTTTTAGTGATAAAAAAAATGGAATTATCGATCCTCTCGACCCCAAAACATTGCCATATCTAACTACAGAAAAAGTTGTATTTAAATTATTGTTTACCTGGGACGTAAAAAGTTTATCTGAACATAATTTAGAGGCACCATATAAATTTATTGGGCTCGATGCTTTATCAGTTGATAAAGCCACCACTTTTTTTACTTTATTTGCAATAGAAGCATTTATAACATTCATGCCACCTAAAACATTAGTTTTAATACATTCCTCAGGGTTTCTTTCTGCCGTAGGAACAATTTTTGTTGCCGCGGCATGGACAACATAATCAATTCCTCTAAATACATTGTGAGTTTTTTCGGCATCTCGAACATCACCAATTATATAATTAATCTTATTATATTTTTTTAACTCTTCTTTAAGCATCCACTGCTTCATTTCATCTCTTGAAAAAATCATAATTTGTTTTGGAGATGTGTATTTTAATAAATATTTAACAAATGTTGAGCCAAATGAACCTGTGCCACCCGTTATTAAGACTTTTTTATTTTTAAATTGATTTGATAGATTTTTTTTCATCAAGCACTAATTCTTTCCATTCTAAAGGGTTAATAATTTTTTGATCACTAGATTTTAATTTATTTAATGCGTTTACACTATTATAAAAAAAATTAATATTATTAATTTGTTTAAGTTCTTTAAGATCTCTAATACCGATTATAACCTTATCAATATATCTACTTCTTAAAATAAATGACAATATATATCTTAATCTATTTATATGTTTATTTTGAGATAATTGATTAAATTTTTCAAAAATTACACTTAACTTTTTATTAGTAGAAACTTTTGTTAATAAAGAGCCTTGTAAAAAAATAGACCTCACTTGGATTTCAATATTTTTATCTTTCAATTTTGAAAAATATACTTCAGCTCTTCTATCTACAAAATTATATGGTAACTGTATCACATCAAATGAAACTTTATTGATAATGCTTAATAAATTTTCATATTTATGAATTGAAAGTCCTACTTTCATTATTTTTTTATTTTTCTTTAATTTTTTTAATTTGTTAAGTAATTCAATACCTTTTCTTGTTAATACATTATCTCCATCATGGATAAATACTGTATTTATTGTAATTTTCTGATTTGTATTACCTTGATCAAAAAAATTTTTAAGCTTTGAATAAGATATCTTTTCAGTAGTTAAAATTTTAGTATTTAAATAAATCTTTTTTTTTAATAAATCTAAATTTTTCTGATCTATTTTATAATTTGTTGCTGAGTCAAGTTCATTAATAGAGCTTTTTGTGCTCAAATAATTTAAAATTTTATTGGTTTCAGATCTTTTCATATTTTTTCTATTAAAATTTGTTACTCCATACTTGCTATTAAATTGAGCTGCTCCCAAAATAAATTTGGATAAAAATATCTTATTTATCATTATATAATGTTGTTGTGTTTTTTGGTGAATTTGAAAGTTACATTTTTGATAAAGTTTTAGTGCAGCCACGTTTGATTTTTCTACACCAAGTTTTAAAAAATATATCTGCCGTTTTAATAGCCAGCTTTGTATAAAAGTTATTACTTCTTTAGAATATCCTCGTTTTCTAAATAGTTTATTACCTATTAATATTCCTAACCATGCCTCATTAGTATTTTTATTAATATTATGTATTCTAACATTTCCTATATGTTTTGATTTATAAAAAATTGCAAAAAAATAAGAATTTTTTTCTTTTATAATTTTATCAACACTTTTTTTAAGATCATGAATATTTTTAGGTTTAAATTTAATATATTTTTTTACATCATGATCGTTAAACCAATTATAATAATCTTGATTAACAAGTGACTTGCTAAAAGTTTTTAATAAAAGGTTTTTAGTACTTATAATCATTTATAATTAAAAAAATTTATTAATGTCTTTTGATCATAAATATTAAATTTATATCCAATTATGAAGTATATAATTATAAGGATGGTGCTTACAGATATTTCGAAATAGATATTTATGTCTATATAGCTATTTATTATCAAGAATTGATAGGAAGATATAATTAAAATAAATAACGATACAGAAAGAACTTTCTTAAACTCATATTTAAAATGAACATACTTATTTGCAAAATAATATTGCATTATAATACTTATTATAGATGAAGCCAATGTGGATAATGCAGCACCCTCAATTCCCATGCTTAATATTAAGGGAATGCCAAAAATAAAATTTAAAAACACATTAACAAGAAATATATTTCCAGCAAGCCAAGTTTTTTTAAGATAAACTAGTTGCGTTCCTGAGATCTTACTAAAAAATAGAAAAAGATAATAAACTGATAAGATAATCACTATATTTTCTGAACCATAATATGCTTCATTTATAAATATTTTAAATACTACATCATGGAACAAGATTAAAAATATTGCAGGAATCCCACTAATATAAAAAAAAGGTGTTAAATATTTTCCTATATTTCTATTATTCTTATTAAACAACATTTTATTAATACCAGTAATAAAAACTTTATCTAAAGCTGTCATTAGCTGGAATATAAAGTAAGCAATTGATTGAGCTATAGTATAAATGCCAGTTGATGATGCTGAAGAAATTAAAGTAATTAGTATCTTGTCTAATTTGGTATTTACTTCACCTAGTAATATTCTAAATATTAATGGATATGAAATTTTTAAGATATCCATTATATAATTTAAGTTAACCTCAAATTTAAAACTTCTAAACTGTAAAAATAAAATCAAAAAGAATAATATTAAATTGGATATAAACAGCGCATAAATTAATGCTAATATTTTATTTCCATTCAAAATTAAGATTGTTGCTATAACTAAATAGATAAAAAATTTAATAAAAATTAAAAAACTATATTTTTTGGATTCTTCTTTATTGACTAAATAAGTTAAATAATACTTGTTAAAAAAATCCAACATTATTGCTGATAATAAAAAGAGCCAATAATTATATTCATCAGGGGACATATTAATTCTTTCAAAAATGTAATTATTTAAAAAAAAATTTATTAAAAATAAAAAAGAAAAGATAATAAAAATGAAAGATTCTATTGAAACTAATAATATTTGACCTTTTTTTTTATTGTTTCTGTATTTAAAAAAATTTCTTTTGTAGCCAACTAAACAACCAAAATTGGCAAGTCCAACAAATAGAAATGCTACAGATTGTAAAAAAATATAATTTCCATATTGTTCTGGGGAAATTTTTTCTGTAATTAATGGATATAAAATTATTGGTACAAAAATTATAAACGCATTCAAAAACAAGTAGTCTCTTGAAGAAATGATATCCTTATTGCTTAACATATATAATTAATATTATTTTTTAAAGTGCAACCCACGATAGATCGTATCTGCCAACTTCCAATCGTGAATTGTATCTATATCAACTGATTTTACCAAAGGTAATTCATATGTTGAAATATTATCCTTAAAGTTAAAATTTTTTTTATTTAAATAATTGCTTGGAAGACAATAAACTTGACCAGCATCATAAAAATGTTTTTTTTTAGATAATTTATCATTTCTCATTTTTTTTTGATTTACATTCATAACTCTATGTTTTTTTACTTCAAAGCTCCAATTTAACGGTGCTGGATATGGTGATATAGTAAGTATTGGTTTTTTTAATTTTTTTGATTTAATTGATATTGAGACAAGGTCATTTTTATCTAAAAATGGAGAGCATGGTAATATACACCAAACCTCATCAAATTTTTGCCCTAATAGAAAATATTTGTTAACTACAAACTTAAAAACTGGAAATAAAGTAGCTTTATCATTTGATAAATTTTTAGGTCTTAAAAAATCACTCATAACTCCAAAACTTTCTGCTAATTTACTTATTTTTTTTGAGTTGGTGGATACATGAATTTTAGTAAAAAGTTTTGATTTTATAGCAGTACTAATTGGATAATAAATCATTGGCTTGCCAACAAAATTTTTAATATTTTTATTTTTTATTCGTTTAGAGCCAGACCTTGCTGGAATTATTAATAACCTTTTTATTTTCATTTAATTTGTTAATCTTTTAAATCCTGACTCACATATCTTAGTATCTAGTATTTTATTTATAGAAATTTTTTTATCTTCACACATAGAAATAGTTTCAAAGATTTTATCTAGTTGGATCTTATATTTTTTTATATGTATATCTTTGTGTGCTATAGAAACATAAATTTGATTTGATGCTAATATCTTTTTTTTTAACATTTCTTGAGTTAAGTAGGTTTTGTAAGCTAAATAGTTTTTTGAGATAAATTGAAAACTAGGTATGGAGTCCAAACCACTAATTTTTATTTTTAAGTTATGTTTTTCAGATAAATTTTCCCATAATTTTTTAATATTTTTTCCAATTTTTTTTATTTCAATGTAGGTTTTATCTCTCTTCATTATTTCTAAAACCTTCAAGGCAGCTACTGCTCCAGATTTTTCTGTCCAGAAAGTACTACTAATAAAGCAATTTGAAGATTTATTTAAATATTTTTTTTTCCCTAATACTGCAGTTAGTGGATAGCCATTACCTAGTGCCTTACCTAAAATAATAAAATCTGGATATATTTTATAATTTAAATGTATTCCTCCATAAGTTTCTCTAAAACCAGATGTGCATTCATCAAAGATTAAGATTACTTTATTTTTATTACAAAAATTTCTTATTTCTTTTAAAAATTTTATATCTGGAGCTTTTTCTCGAAAAACCTCCATTTTAATTGCAGCTAAATTTTTTATTTTTTTTATTTTTTTTAAATCTTCAAAATTATTCATTCTAAAGGGATGGACCGTATCCTTAAGAGCTTTGGGTACACCGTCTGTTTTTAATCCTTTAATATGATGATCATTTAAATTTTTAGAGGACTTAATGTTTGCTGCTAAATACCAGTCATGCCATCCATGGTAGCCACAAATTGCAATTTTATCTTTATTTGTAATAGCCCTTGCAAGTCTGATTGAAATTGAGTTTGCTTCTCCACCAGATTTGGCAAACCGTATAAAACCAGACCACTTATGTAATTCTATGATTTTTTTTGCTAACTCTACTTCCTGGAACGAGTTTAATGAGCTCATATTTCCAGTTTTATTGGACTTTATCACAGCATCATCTACTTCTGCATTCGCATAACCCAGTGTGTTTTGACCTACACCGAAGTACATATCTAAATACTTTCTGTTTTCTAAATCCCAGATATATGCATTTTTTGCTTTTGAAAAATAAGTTGGCCATTTTCCTGGCAAATAAATTTCAGGTTTTTTTGAAAAAAGCATAGTGCCATTAGGAATTATTTTTTTTGCTTCTTTATATAATTCTTGATTTTTATCTAATTTTTTCATTTTTAATTTTTTTATTTTAAATCCTTTAAAGATAATCTACTCCCAATTTTCAATTTTTTTTTTGACACTTTTCCTAAAATTTTATCATAATTTTTTAGATCAAGACTTAATCCAGGTCTTGCTATTTTAATATTTTGCTTATTAATTTTTTCTCCAACGTTTATTTCTTTATTTACATAAATTGACCTTCTATATTTTAAAGAATTTACTTCTGATTTAGTTGGTCCATAAAATACCCGGCCATGCGATAATATTATTTCTTTACAGTTTTTAATTAATTCTTTGAGCTCCTTAGGGTCACTTGAAAAAAAACTATCTATAGAGTTGATATTTTTATCTAATACAAAATGTTTTTCTATGATTGATGCACCCAAGGATATAGCTGATGTAGCAGCAATATACCCAATTGTATGATCAGAAAATCCAATTTCACAATTTTTAAATCTTTTTTTTAAATCTTTAATGGTTAATAAATTACTATCAGATAATTTAGCAGGATAATTTACTGTACATTTTAATAAGGCTACACTTCTATTTCTTTTAAAAATTTCTACCGCTTTTTTAATCTCGGTAACGCTTGCACCTCCTGTGGAAATTACTACTGGTTTTTTCGTTTTAGCTATCACTTTCAATAGTGGAATATTATTTATCTCTAAAGAGGCAACTTTATATGCTGGGCAATTTAATTTTTGCAATTCAATAACAGCTAAGTCACTAAAAGGTGAAGAAAAACATAATATTTTTTTTTTCTTACAAAATCTAAATATTTCTTTATGCCATTTTATGGGTGTTTGTCCTTTTTCATACAACTTGTAGAGATATTTTTTTTCCCACTTATTTTTAGAACCTTCCACTAAGAAATCTTTTTTATTAGACTTAATTGTTAAATCTTCTGGGGTGTATGTTTGAAGTTTAATAGCATTAGCACCTGATTTTATTGCTGCAACTATTGTTTTTTTTAAGATATTTAGGTCACCAGCATGATTACCTGAAATCTCAGCTACAAATAATGGACTCTTACTAGAAAAATTTTGATTTCCTATTTTCATTTTTTTAATATGACCATTTCATTATAGATGTACCAAAGACAAAGCCTGCTCCAACACCACTAATGAGAACAATATCATTTTTCCTTATTTTTTTTTTTATTAAGGCTTCGTGCAAAGTCACGCCCATCGAAGCATCTGCAGTATTGGCATATTTATGGACAGTTGTGTGAGTTTTCTCTGCAGGTATTTCGAGTCTATGCATTAAAAATTTTATCAAATTCGCATTTGCCTGATGAAAAATAAAAAAATCAATATCTTCAAGGTTTAGTTTGGCGTCTTTTAATGCTAATTTAATATTTTTAGGTTGATTTGTGACAACTTGTTTCCAAACCTCTAAGCCTGTCACTTCATAGCTTTGATCATTTTTAACTTTTAGATAATTTGATGTTACAAAACTTGAGCCGCCACCTCTCATTCTAACTGCGTCATAAACTGCAGTATTACTAATCATTGAAGACCCTAAATGACCATATCCATTTTTAACTCTTGATACAATAGCTGCTGATGCACCGTCACCAAAATAGATTGCACTATTCGGGTCCTTCCAATTTATATATCTGGATTGCATCGCTACAGCGACAACTAAAATATTTTTTAAACCTTTGGAATTTTTTACTTTTTCAAAAGCAATATCAATTCCAGTTTGAAAACCTGTGCAGTTAGCCATAACATCAAAGCACCCCGGATCTTTTAAGCCTAAAAGCTGAGTAATTTTACAAGCTAGAGCTGGATATATATAATCACCACTAAAAGAACAGCATATAACCAAATCAATATCATTTTTATTTAATTTGGATCTTTTTATAGCATCTTTAGAAGCTTTTAATCCCATCATTGATGCCGTTTCATCTTTTTCTGCAATTCTTCTAAATTTTATACCTGTCTTCATAAAAATTTCATTTGCAGGAATTCCACATAGCTTACTTAATTCTATATTGTCCATTTTTTTTTTAGGTAAATATGATCCAGTTGAAGTTATACCTGAATTAAAAATCATACGACTGTTCCAATCGAAATTTCTTGACCAGTAATAAGATTATTTTCTTTATTAGATAAAAACATTATTAAGTTACATAATGTTGTAATGTCTCCTTCACTTTTCTTATCCTGCATAGATAATATTTTTTTTTCCCATTCCTTACCTCTTTTTTTTGTATCTATATTTTTGATATACATTGGCAAGATTATATTTGCATTAATGTCGTATTGTATATTTTCTTTAGCTAAAATTTTTGTAAATTTGGAAATTGCAGATTTTGAAGCTGAATAGATAGAAGAACCAATTAAATTTTTTTTTTCTGATATAGACGAAATATTAATTATTGAACCACTTTTATTTTTAACAAAATATCTAAGAATTTCTCTATTACAAATAAATGTACTTGATAAAGTTGATAAAATATTAGTATTAAAATCATCATCTAAAAAATTATACGCTAATCCTCCACCTACAGTTGAGCCAGATAAGCAAATCAGACAATCTATCTTCTTTTCTGATTTATAAATACTTTCGAACCATGTTTTTACTTTTTTGGGTATAGTCGTATCTAGAATCTTATGATTATAATTTTTATCTTGAAACTTAGATTTCGATCTGGAGCATCCAAACACTTTTATGTCTTTGAATTTTAAAAGCTGTTTTACAAGTAATTTTCCTATGCCACCAGTATCACCAGTAATACAAATAATTTTCATTTTTTAAAAAAATTAATTTTTAATTTTTTTTTGAATATATTTTTTTAAATCCTTAATCTTTATTGTACCTGAATTTTTTTTAAATTCTGGTATTTCATTTAAGATAATTGAAAAACTTTTTCCCATTTCTTTCTCTACTTTCTCTTCCACTGAAGTAGTAAGCTCAATAAAAGAAACAGAGTCAAAAGGTGACTTGAAACCAGTAAGCAAAGTAGAGTTCGTTATTTTTGAATTTTTTTGCAAACTGTTTGATTTTTTTAAAGATTTTATCACTTCCTCAAAAATTTTATCAATATTTATTTTTATCATATTTTTTTTTTGGTTTTAAAATCCAAACAAAAGCTGAAGGTGTTTTTGATGAATTTACGTTATCAAATAACCACTCATACTCTAGGGAATATGGACTGTCAATTAATAAAGATTTATAATCTTTCCAGGATAATATGCCTTGTCCTGAGATTTTATGAAAAAAAAGATATTCTGGCATTAAGCTTTTTTTATAAATTTCTTTTAAAATCTTGTCATCTAATTTTATAATTTCACCAATAACAAGATATGAATTTGGAAATGAAGAGTGTGTTTTTTGTAAAAATTTTTTTATATTTTTAACCTTGTGATCAGAAATTTCATGAAGCATAAACCATAGTGAAATCAATGGTTGTGAATTCTTAACAAAATTAGATATTTTACTTTTCCAAAATTTAACTTTTGAAATATCGGCTTTAAAAATTTTGTAGTTATTTTTTTTTATGTTATTGCTGATATTTTTCTTACATATTTTAACAGAGTCTTCTGATAGGTCTATACCCACTATTTTTAGATTATTTTTCTTTTTTAATACTTCATTAATAAAATGACCATTACCACATCCCAAATCAATTACTGAATTATATTCAAGCTTAGAATTTATATAGTTAATAGGTTGAAAGAAATACCTTAGATGTGTAAGACCACTTCCTAGAATATTTTCATGTCTATCTACATTGCAGCTAGAAATTTTTTTTTGGCCCTTTAGAAGGTTTCCTAAATTTAAAATTGTTTCTCTATATGAATGAGGCACAAAAAAAGAATTAGATCTTCTGAAAATCTCATAACCTATATCTGTAAGAACGTACTGATCTTTATTTTTTGATAAAAGCCCGATATGACTTAAATAATTAAGTGAAATATTAAGAACAAACTTATTTTTAATTTTTTCTTTATTTTTTAAATTAATCTTTCTTGATGCTTTGGTAAAAATTCCCAGCTTGCTAAGTTCACAAATAATAGGGGCAGCATAAAGACCTCTTAAAATATTTGGTAGTGTTGTTTCGTTAAATATTTCCATGATTCACCTTAAAGTATTTATATCCAAAACTTTTAAGCCACTGAGTTCTTATAAGTTCAGTGTGTATAAAATATGTTTTAGATTTTTGTTTTTCTATATAGCCACATAATTTATTTAATTTTCTAATTTTTTTATTATCAGTAGATATAAAACTTTTAATTTTTTTTAACCCTAAATCTATGAATATTTTATAATGGAACAAGTTAATTACAAAAAAGGTTAAAAAAAAATACTTTTCTTTGACAATATAAAATCCTGCATTACAAGTTTTATCATTAATACTATCGATTTGAATTAATCCAATTTTTTCTTTATTATATTTAATTATCCAAGCAGAAAAAATTTTCTGCTTTTTTTTTTTATTAAACCATGCACAATGCTCAACTTGTGTGATGTTTTTTTTTTCAAAAAACCTATTGATTTTTTTTTTATTTCTCCATTTAAAAATGATACTTTGATCATCGTTAACTAGCCTACAAAACTTGATTTTTTTCATTTTTTTTTCGATTTGATAATTTCTTCAATCAATTCGAATGTTAACATTTCATTTATTTCTGTATCTGTAAATTTTATTTTAAACTCTTTTTCCATTCCCATAATTAAATTCATGTGAGCTAGGGAATCCCATTTTTTTGTGTTCTCTGGAGCGGTATTTTGTTTAATTTTACTTAATTGAATTCCCACTATTTTAGAAAAAATTTTCTTCAACTTTTCATTCATAATTTACTGTAATTAGCCTTTCATAATCTTTTTTATAATTTTTAATATTTAATCTAAATAATTTCTTATTATCATTTTTATATTTAGCAAGTATTACTTCTTTAAAATCATTTTGCTTATAAAATTTCTCCACTATTTTATTTTTTTGATTTTTTATATACACACCTTCAATTATTTTTATTTTCTTTTTAATCAAATTTTCTGTTATTTCTTTTAAAAATTTTCTTTCAACCTCTCTACCCATTACTCTGCAACTCATTAAAAAGTTTTCTATTGATGCATGATCTTTTTTTAAGTTTATTTGGGCTAAACCAACTGTACCATATTCACCAAATTTATCTTTTAAAGAAAAAGCAAAAATTAAAAACTTATCACTTTGTAGTTTTTTTAATATATCACTTTTAGTTTGTCTCATTACAGTTAAATTAAATTGATTTGTTTTTTGTGTTAACTGAACTATCCTGTCAATATCAAATTTATTTGCTAAGCCAAAATTTAATTCTAATTGTAAAGATTTTAAGTAATCTTTATAAGTTTTTTTTTCTTTAATTTTTTCTCTTTTTCCTTCTTGTGTATAAAATAAACTTCGTGATTTATCCTCTGCTGTGAGTTGGCTTGTTTTTGAAAAAAATTTACACAACTGTATTAATGCCTCATTATATTGATTGGGATCTTTTGGAACCTTAACGCAGTCTATTTCTTTGATTGAATTTTTAACTTCTGAAATTTCAAAATCAGAATCATCTAGAAATACAAATGAGCTCATTCCTAAATTTAATTCATTGGCTATCTCTAATATATTTTGAGACTTAGATTTCCAATTTATTTTTTTGACAGTAAATTCTTTGAAATTAGCTAAATATTTAGATTTTTTTTTAAAAAATTTTTCTACATCATTGTAATTATTTTTTGAGCAGATCGCTAAAATTACTCCCTTTTTTTTTAAATTTAAAATTAGTCGATTTGCAAATATAAAATTATCTTTATAAATGTCTTTGTCAGAAAATATTTTTTTATGATCATCCTCTCCAATAATACCATTCCACAAAGTATTATCACAATCTACAATTAATACTTTTTTAGAATGCCCAAAAAAGTTCAAAATTATTAGTGATATTTTGAATGAAAGTCCTAGCAATACATCGATTGAGTAATACGGAAGTTGAGTATTTTTAATCTTTCTAGAATAATAATCATGTCCACATTTTTGATATAACTCCCAGTCTTCAAACAAAACAATTTTACTATTGATTTTTTTCATTTTCAAAAGGTGTTTATTTAGTTCTTCACAAATGAAACTAATTTTATTTTCATATATTGAGTCAGCTAAATAGTTATATGAACTAAATTTTTTAAATATAATTAGTTTAAAATTTTCAGTTCTTTCAAAAAAAAAATTTATTTTTTTAATCTGATCTTTTATTATTTCATCAATATATTCTTGATTTTTAAATTCTAATTCTAAAAATTTATTTGGAAAAATATTTTCAATTTCCCATATTACTATACCTACTTGAAATTTGTCATTTTTCTTTTTTTTATAATTAAGGTTATCAAATTCAAAGTCTTCAATAAATGTGTTAATATTTTTTTTTTTTAGATTATACTTAAGAATTTTGTCTATAGGGTTAATAATTGTATTGGAAAATATTTTTATGTTTAAAGAATCTTTTGTAATAGTATTTTTCATTGAATTAGTTTGTGAAATAATATCAATAAAATCGTCATCCATAATTTTATATTATTCCTCCATTAACTTTAATATCAGCTCCAGTTACAAATCCAGATTCCTCTGAGGCTAAAAATTTAATTGCATTAACTATATCAATAGGGTTTGCTATTCTTTTAAGTGGAGTTTTTGCAGCAATTAACAATCTTTGTTTTTTTGACATATCAGAAATTTGTTGAGTGTCTGTAACTCCTGCTGTTATAATATTTGATCTAATATTATAGTTTGCTAACTCAACTGATAAACCTTTAATAAAATACTTCATTGCTCCTTTAAAAGTTATATAAGGTAAAAAGTTTTTTTCTGGTAAATCTAAATAAACTGAAGATATATCTATTATATTTCCACAATTATTTTTAATAAATTTTTTAGATATTGAATTAATTATTTTTATTAGATTATTAAATAAGTTTTTAAAATAATAATCAAAATCCTCATCTTTTATTTTTTTATATGAAATGTCATAAATTTTTGGACTCAGACAATTAATCAAATGACTTATCTCAAATTTATTAATTTTATTTAAAAATTTTTTAACACTAGTTTTATTTTCTATATTTAGTTGTAAAAGTTCTATTTTTTTTCCATACTTTTTTTTCAAATTTGTAAGCAGTTCAGGATGTGTATTGTATTGGCAATATATTGTGTGGCCTAACTTTAGAAGTGTTATGGTAGCCTCATAACCTATACCTCCAGAAGACCCCAAAATTAAAAATTTGTTTTTTCTTCCCCCTTTTTTTTTAATATTATTTTTATCAGTAAGTTTAATTTTTTTCTTTTTATTAATAATTTTTATATCGTCTGAAAGTAAAACCTTATTAGTGCTTTTTAAAACAATTTGTTTATATTGGTTTTCAGCATCTACAATTACCTCTGCAATTCTATGGTTTTCATCCAATGATACAATTTCTGCATTAAATGTAATAGTATCATTTTCACGAACTATTTTTAAGTATTTAGTATTTTTTTCCAACCATAAAGAACCTTTACCAGGTAGTTTGGTTCCAATAATATTTGAGATAAATGACTCACTAAGCATTCCATGCGCAACTATCTTTTTAAAGCTAGTTTTTTTAGCATATTTTTCATCTACATGAATTGGGTTGTTATCGCCAGTTAATTTTACAAATTGTGTAATTAATGATTTATCTATTTTTCTTTTAAATAAAAATTTTTTTCCTAAAAATATATTCATTACTTTAATTTTTTTTGAGTATAGCGCTGTAATTAATTGTGATTTTTTTCTTTAATGCATTTGTGTAGTTCACCTTTTCAACTGGTAAAATTTTTTGAGAGATTATTTTAAATTTTGATTTTTTAAATAATTTAGTTATATCTTCAACCTTATTAAATTGGTTTACATGATCAATTGCTGGGCAGTTAATACATGTTGAAATGAAAACTTTACCATTTTTATTTAAAAAAACATTAATATTGTCTAATAACTTAGCAGGATTTTCTACATGCTCCAAAACTTCACCACAAACAATTAGATCATATTTTTTTTTTTTATTTTTTATTTTTAAAAAATCACCTTCTATAAATTCATAATCAATTAATTTATTTTTTGAAATTAACGATTTAATAAAATTAATTGTTAAATTTAATGATGTTTTACTTATGTCTACAGCTGTAAAATGAGTTAATTTCTTTAACTTATTAATTGAATAAAAAGAAAATAGTCCATGACCTGGACCAATTTCTAAATATGATCTAGTGTTAATATTTTTATCAATCATAGATTGCAAATGTTTAAACATTTTATAGTGAGTGGACCAAAAAAATTGAGAAATTGCTAATCCAACCATATATGATTTCATTTTAGTTTTATTGTAGTAAACATTTTTTTTTGCATCTGCTAATTTTTGTACTGGGTACTTTCCAGTCCTCAAAAACTTAATATGACAAGTAAACATATCCCTGCACATTTCAAAATAAGCAGCTACCGCCTGATTCATTTTTATATTATTTTTTGTTAGAAATTTTTTATAAAGAATTAAATAAAACTCCATTTCTTCAAAATTTTTTTTCATTAAATCTTTATGAAAACTATCAATTTTTTTTTTTTGAAAAGAAGAGTTATCAGAAATTAATCGATATATTTTTTCTGATATATTTTTTCTCTTAGATCTCATCTAGATTTTTTCTTTTAATTAAAGTTTAGTTAATTTTTTTGCTAATTTATTAATTGCTTTGTCTTCATTAAAAATCTTTGTGAAGATTTTTACAGACTCTTTTGGTGATTTAGAATATGCAAGTCTTAAAATGTCCATCCAATTTACATTATTTTTTGATCTGCTTTTTTCTATTTGATTAATTATTTTGTAAAATTTATCTTGTTTCATATTATAGATTTATTAATATTTCCGTCAAAATAAACAGTTGAGCCTGCTAGATATTTGATATTATTCTCAATTATAAATCTTACAAACTTAGCTATTTCCCTAGGATCACCTATCTTACCAGTTGGTAAATTTTTTTCAAATGATTTCATATCTTTGACAAGTTGAGTAACTCTATCAGTTTTAAATGGTCCGGGTGCAATATTGATAAAAGTTATATTTTTATTTTTTTTATGTAGTGAAATAGATTTAAATAAACTTACGAACCCACTTCTTAATGATGATGATATTTCCAGACCTACTGATGGTTCTTTTACGATAGATGATGAAATTAAAAAAACATAACCATTTTTATTTATTTTTATTTTTTGTAAAATTATAGCGAAACTAAGAAAGAGCTGATTAAAATATTTATACCAATCTTCATCTGAAAGCTCATAATAATTCTTGGCAGGAGGACCCCCTGTATTGAGAAGCAAAATATCTGTGGACTTGTTTATTGCAATAAATTTTTTAACATCAGATAAATTTGAAGTATCAATATCTTTACTGGAGCATTTTATTAGATTTATATTTAATTTAGATAATTCTTTTGAAATGTGACTTCCTATACCCCTACTTCCACCCAGTATTATTGCTTTCTTTTTTTTCATCATTTAAATATTTTAGTTTTATTTATATCTTTAGACACTTTGTGGGTTTCTAAACATTCTAAATAATTTAATTTAATGTCCTCTAATTTATCTATTGAAAATGAATGTTCATCATCAGGATAACTTATTTTTTTTCCAATATTAGGCTTAATGTATAAAAATATTTTCGATGGATCGTAAGAAGATAAAGCATAAAGTGTATTAATATTATTAGAATGATTACTATAACCAGTTTTAATCTTAAATAGTTTTTTAAATAAATTAATTTTTTGGAAATTTAATTTACTTCCATCGTAAGTCATTGGTGTGTGAAGGATGGATTTTTTTTTATAATTTTTAAATAATTCTATGGATTTTTTTACTTTTTTTAAATTTGATAACCCTGTGGAAATATAAATATGTTTTTTTTTAGATTTCAGAATATCTATAAGTTTGGCATTAGTATTTGCGATACTTAATAGTTTATAAAAATCAAATTTTAATTTTTTAACTTTATCAAAAGTTAAAATATCACAAACTGCTAAACCAATTTTTTTATTATTTTTCTTAGAAATTTTAATCAATTTTTCATAAACTGAATTTTTCAGAATATGATCTGGGTTCTTTTTATAATATTCATTTGTTTGAATCATTATAGTGGCCATATCAAAAGAAGACTCTATAAAAGATTTAAATAAATTATCTAGATGCTTATTGTTACCTAAATGGTTTACTCCTAGCTCTATGATAAACATTTTATAATTTCTAACTAATACTTTTTAATTTAATGGACACTTTATTAAAATTTTTAATAGTTAATCAATACTATTTTATCTATTTACTGCAATAAAATTAATAATAAAGTAGTAGATACTTAAATTTTAAATTAACTATAAATCTTTTCTAAAAATTTAATTCCTATAAGCATTAATTCGCATCAATTCAGAATTTTAATATATAAATAAGATCAATAACCAATAAAGATAAATGTTAATGAAAAAAATTGTAGTTTTATCAAATACAGCTTTTTCTATAGAAAAATTCAGACTTCATTATTTAAAAAGATTATCTGGATATGCTATAGATATATACACACCTGATCCAAAAATAAAAATTAATTCAAATCTTAAAAATATAAGATCTTACAAATTTTTTACAAAAAATATTATACAAGAATTATTTACAATTAATAAAATTATAAATAAAAATAACAATGCTACATTCCTTGTTTTTTCTTTTAAATATCAATTTCTTTTAGGTCTTATTAGATTAATCAAATCATTCAAAATAGTTTGTGTAATAGCTGGTAAAGGTTCTTATTTTTATAAAAAAAGAATAACAACTGTAATTTTTAAACCATTAATAAAATTTATTTTTAGCAAATTTGATAAGATTATTTGCATCAATCCATATGATAAGAAGTTTTTTTACAAATATTTAGCTATTAAAATTGATTTAATTCCAACAGAGGGCGTGGGTTATTCAAGTATAAAGAGTAAAACAAATAATCAAAAAAATTTTGTTTTTTTTGCTAGACTTATTAAAGAAAAAGGACTTTTTGAATTTTTACAGATTGCTAAAATTTTTAAAGAAAAATATAAAAATCTAAACTTTTATATTTGTGGCCCATCTAACAAAAAATATATTGGCCAATCAAATAGCTATTTTAAAAAAGAATTTAATTTTGACAAAAAATATGTGACTTACTTGGGTTATAAAAAGAATTATAAAAATACTTTTTTAAAGATGGATTGTCTTATATCACCATCATACACAGAGGGTGCAGGGACTTCAGTCATGGAAGCTATGATGTCTGGTTTATTTGTAGTTGCTTATAAAAATAATGGCCATAATTATATTCTAAAAAATACGGGAAATATAATATGTGATCAAAATATTTCAGCTTTAAAAAAAAGTGTCGAAACTTACCTAGAAATGGATAAAAAAAAATTGAATTTAATTTCAATAAAATCAAAAAAAAAAATATATAGAAACTTCTCATCAATAATTGTTTCAACTAGTATTAGTAAATTAATAAATTAAATAATAAATCCTAAAAAAAAACCCCCAGCTATCAAGGCTGAGGGTTGTAAAATAAAATATCAATGCTTTTTAAAATACTTAAAAAATTTTTTCAGTGCATAAATCAAGCCAATTGAGCTATTAGTACTGGTCAGCTACACGCATTACTGCGCTTCCAC
>ENA-OSJC01000887-OSJC01000887.1-marine-metagenome-genome-assembly--contig:-NODE-887-length-27037-cov-6.327114_pt1 | contig 27037 bp, 22 predicted proteins | sample MGYA00237885_ERZ534234 | MGnify/ENA primary metagenome ERZ534234 (study PRJEB26413, sample SAMN06343907) | marine metagenome | isolation source: coastal waters | place: Atlantic Ocean: West Antarctic... | reverse complement strand
AGATAAATTTAATGTGCTTGAAGTGATTGTTGTTCCTGAAGCAGCATTTATAGTATCAAGTAATGTTAAACCACCACTAACAATTCCTGTTAAATTAGCACCACTAATAGCTGGTAAAGCACCAGTTAATTTAGATGCAGTCAAAGCTGAAATTCTAGCGTCTACAACTGTACCAGTTAAATTAGCTGCTGCAAGTGATGAAGCAGTATTTAATAGAGTTCCTGTTGTTCCGGGAAGTGTAGATGTAAAATTTGATGAAGTGCTAGGAGTATCTATACTTTGTACTCCGCCTCCCGATGATGTTAATTTTAATATGGCCATATTTACCTTATATTTTTAATCTTAAATTAATGTGTATGTTCCGCCTGCAGCAATCGTAACAGTTGCACCTGATGAAACTGTAATAGGGCCAGCTGAAAATGCATTTCTAGTAGATGCTATTGTTATATTAGCTGTAATTGCATTGTGATTATAATAAACAGCTTTCACTGTTTGAGTATCAATAAACTGTCCGCCAGCAACTGCAGCTGCAGAGGCTGATGTTAATCTACCTTGAGCATCAACAGTAACAACAGGAACTGATGATGCACTACCATAAGAACCAGCTGTCACTGTTGTGTCTGCTAATTTAAGATTAGTTATACTATCATCAGCTATACTTGTTGTTTTGATTCTACTTAATGGCATATTATTTCTCTTTTATTGTTTATTATTATATCTATTATTTATGTTGGTTATTTCCAATTACTTGCTAATATTTTATACAACTTCATCTTCTACTCCTATAAGTTTTACTTTTTCCATTGGGTCAACATTACCATTAAGTAATTGTGTATCCTTCGGTATTAATCCTACTTCTTTTAAAGCACTCCATGTGTGTGGGTTACTCATTGCATTTCTTAATTTAGCTGGAGAAGGTCTACCATTTGCAATCATTTCAGCTTGTATCTCTCTACCAATAGTAACAGTAAATTCATTAGCAGAGTTAGCTTCAAACATTTCTTCATCTGTATAACCTTTAATTCTTGTAGGTTCTGCTATAACATAAAGTTCTTTTAATAGTTTTTTTAGAGTTTTAATTTCCTCTCTATTAAGTTCATATGCTTCCATTGCCGATTCTTGATGACTTTCCATTTCTAAAATCTCAGCTTTAAGTTCTAATATCTCATACTCTAAACCATCATGTTCTTTTAAGTGGTTTAACTTTGAAACTTTAGCTTGATACTTTAAATCTCCACATTCTTCAAGTGCAGCTGCTCTAACTCTTCCCTCTAAAAATCCTTTTAATATCTTTATTTTTTCCCAAGGTGTATTTCCCATTACTTGGTATCTATAATTAAATTCTGTATTAAGTTTTGATGCCATGATATATATCCTTTATTTTATTTTTATTATGTACCAATGCCAAGACCAGGTATTTCACTTCTTGCAGTACCAACCCCTGCGGTATCTGTAGCTACTACACCTGAACTAGATACTAGATTTGATATAGAAAGTTGTCCAGAACCAACACCAAAAGCAAAAATTGCTTTATCAGAGCCAAAGGTAGTAGCACCAAGTCTTTTTCTAACAGAACCAACGCCAGTAACATCACTAGCTACAACGCCAGAATTATTAACAAGATTAGATATTGACACATTACTACCGGTATCTCCGTATGCAAATATAACTTTATCACCACCGTAACCAGCAGCTGCTAGGTCCATTCTTGCAGTACCTACGCCTGAAACATCAGCTGATATTACACCAGAGGTAGACACTAAATTTGTTATTGAAATCTTAGACCCAGTATTACCATAACCTATAATAGCTTTATCTCCTCCGTATGCTGCGCCTGCTCTAGATGAAGATGCTGTTCCTGCGCCTGAAGAATCAGCCGCAACTACTCCTGTAGCACTTATAAGATTTCTAGTATTTGTATGAGACCCACTATAACCAAAAGCCAATAAAGCTAAACCAGAACTTCCATAAGGAACAGCTTGTGGGGATATTCTTGCAGTACCAACACCTGAAGTAGCAGCTGCTATTAATCCTGTAGCAGAAACTAAGTTTGCATTATTCGAATAGTAGCCTCCAAAAGCCCCACCAAATAGTATAATACCTTGCCCAGTAGTGCCATAGCGAGTAGCTGTTTTGAATGGTTGAGTTGTCCCTGCTATTAAAATATCTGAAGCTATAACTCCAGTAGTTGATACCTTGTTTGTTATAGTAGTAGCACCTGCACCAGCCACTTGACCAAAAGCGAAAATACCTGATGATGCAGGACTTGGAACTGACTCTATTTGCGAAGTATTTATAGGAGTCCAACCTTTAGTTGCACCAGAATAAATAATATTAATCACTTGACCGTTTTTAGTGTATTCAACTAGAAAAGTATCTGGTTGTCCTTGATAATTTAAACCATTTGAGTTTATCTGAACAGTATTAGTGTTCCATGTTCTAGCATAATCTTTGAGGATAATCTGGTCACCAACACTTGCAGAACTAGGTAATGTAATTATACAAGCATTTGAAGTTGTATTAATCCAGTAACCTTTGTTAACCAATGCTGTATGAGTTGCTCCAGTAACTATAGTTGATTGCCATTCAAGACCAGCGGCCGCATTAGCAAATGTTGGTACTGCTCCAGCTCCTGCTGAAGTTAGCACTTGTCCAGATGAACCTGTTGCTACTGCTACTGGGTTTCCAGAAGCATCATAAGATATAATATTACCATCTGTACCACTAGCCATTTTAGCAAGTGTAACTGCATCATTAATTATTTTAGTACTAGTTACAGCATTGTCTGCTATCTTAGCAGTTGTTACATTAGCATCTGTTATTTTAGCAGTAGTGACTGCATTAGCAGCTAGTTTACCAGTAGTGACATTAACATCTGCTATCTTAGCAGTTGTTACATTAGCGTTTAATATTTTAGCAGTCGTTACTGCATTATCAGCTATATCAGAATCTACAATTGTACCAGGAGCAATCTTAGCTGCCGTTACTGAGTTGTCTGCAAGAGCGGCTGTGGTTACTATACCAGCTGACAGAGCACTTACAGCAACATCTGTTCTGAAACCTAGAAACTTAACTACTATTGCTGCAGCATTAGCTGGTGCCGATGTGAATGTAATTGTTTTTGTTGCTAAAGCAAAATTGGTTGTTGCATTTTGAATAACGCCGTCTATTGAGACTATTAATGAGTTTGCATTAGCGGGTGTTTCAACACAAACAAATGCAGTTGTAGAACCATCACCTGTAAATGTTTCAACTGTAAATTGTTTTATGTTGTTGGCTAACTTTGCGAATGTGATTGCACCATCAGGTAAATTTGCAAAATTTTGATTGCCATATGAATTACGATATATAATATAAATGTTACCTGTTCCTGATGGTGGCGCCTCTGTAAATGTCAGAGTTTTATTTGCAACTGCATAAGCAGTTACTGGTTCTTGTCGAACATTATCAACAAAAACATCTACATCAGTATTAGTGGTAACCTGTCTCGCCATAGTAAAGGCTGTTAATGAAGCATTACCATTGAATCTCTCAGCGTCTAACTGAGGAACAGGGGCGTTGGTCGGGTCGTAGTATGGTAGAGCTTGTCCTAAATATGACACTTAATTACTCCTATGCTATTTCTAATAATGAAACGATTGCATCGATTGATGTAGCCGCACTACATGTTACTTTTAATTTATCGGCAGCCTGTAAAACTACTTTTTGGTCACCACCAACTGGAACTAATGATGAACCTGTTTGAATCGGTGCATTAGTAACCAATGAATAGTCAACACTACTTCTAGTCAAGAACACACTTGCTGTGACAGTTCCTGCAGTTTTATTTGAAAGTGTTACCCCAATTAAAGTTGTTTGAGTTGCTGATGGGCAAGTATAAACATCAACTCCTGATGTAGTTATGTTTCTTGATAAATTTGATTTAAATGTGTTAGCCATTTTATTTCATTTCCTTAAATTATGCTTTATTTATGCACTTAACCTAATGCAATTGCAAAAGCTAGTGAATCTCCGCCAGCTCCCGCTATAGCAGTATATATATTAGTGTTAGCAGTTCCAGTAAATGTTGTAACTGCGGCTGATGCTATTGTTGCTGTTGTTATTGTTGCTGTGGCCAAAGTTGTAGCACCAGTAACGGCTAATGTTCCAGCCATTGTTGTATCACCACCAACAACTAGATTATCAAAACCTGCGATATCTAATGTTACATTTCCTGATACTGTTAAATCACCACCAATGGTTACATTATTTGCTACATTAACGTTTGTATTTGCATGAAATATTTTTGTATTACCACCATCAGTAAAATTATTAGCCATCGTAATTAAAGATTGAGTTGCAACCAACCACTGTTGGAAAGTATTGGCATTATTAATATATGGTATAGCCATTATGTTTTCCTCGCCATTGCAATTTGTTTAAGTAAATCTTTGATATCAGTCATGTCTTTTTCTAGTTGAGTTATTCTTGTTTTAGTTTCTAATTTCTCTTGTTGCGATTGTCTAGCAATATGTCGCTGAGCATGATATTGTTCTAACCCAGCTCTATCTGTATTTAGAACAGCCTTGGAGTGAGTATCTCTAATTAAGTTCTTATCTTTTATTTTTACATATGCCATATTATAATGCCACCTCAGCAGGTAAAGCTATTGCTCTAAAGTCTCTTATTTTAGGAACATCAGTTGTGTCGGTTCCACTAATAACAACTTTAATTGCGAATGTTTTAAATGAATTATATGTTGAAGTACCTGAGGTATATGAGATAGTATTAGTTGCAGTTCTATCTGTACCAGGAGCAAATGAAAGTTCACGATAATCTCGTCTATTGCCAGAAGCGTAGTTTAGATTACCAAGTTCTGTCATAAGAACATATTCTTTATTATCAAACTCATCAGGGTCAGAACTTGATAGAGGTTTAAAATAAACATGAATGGATGCTCCACTTGGTTTATATGCAGTTAAATATACACGCAAATCACCTGAATCAAAACCATCAGCTAATGTCACTCGTCTTGTAACATATCTTGTCTTAGAGTTACCACCAGATTTTTTATTTTCTCCATTATATGATACAATAGCGCCTGAACCTCCGCCACCAGTAATTGTTATAGTTGGTGATGTTGTATATCCTGAACCAGCAGCTGTTATATTAAATGAAGTAACTTTTTGTGAAGTCAACACAGCTGTCGCAGCTGCTCCTGAGCCTCCGCCACCAGTAATTGTTACTGTTGGTACTGAAGTATATCCTGAGCCTTGAACTGCAATAACAAAGTCTTCTGATTTCAATGGTAAAGCATTAATTGTATTATCAACAAATATTCCACCAAATCTTCTAGTGTCTAAGAATGGAGAAACATCACTATTTAATGTTGACATAGTAGATTTAACTATAAGTGTTGTATTTCCTGTAGCAGCATTTAACACTCTTCTACCATCGCCATCATACATTGCATAATCAGCACTTGAATCTATTGGTCTATAACTTGTTAATCCACCAGTTGCTTTCTCTGATAAGAATTGATATGAAACTGAAGTATTAGCCATAGATACTTGTGATGTTACTAGATTAATTAAATCATAAGCAACATTAGCACTTGGAGCATTTACTGTAAACTGAGATACTGCAGCTGTTGAACTAAAGTTTTTACGATACATTCTAAATGACATATCTAAATTTTGGTCTGCTGACCAAGTTGAGCCATTTTGAGACATAAAGAATGAACCACCATAAGGTTGTTCTGAAATCTGTGTTTGTGTTTTTATATCTAATTTTCCAACTTCAGCAACATATGCTTCATACTTGTTACTATTAGCCATTAATACAAAACAATGTTCGCCAGGTAGTAAGTAGATTGGTGCATCAAATACAAATTCAGTATATTTTGTTGCATCATCAAAGTCTGGTGATGTAGTTGTTTTTATTTTATCTGGAGTTAGAGTCACGGTGCCATTTGGATAAATGACTGTTGATGACGGATATCCATTAACTGTTGGTCGTATTTGTAATGTAACTGGAACAGTTGTATCTTTTGTTTTAAAGCAAACACGCATTTTATCAAGGAATATTCCTTGTGAATGTTGTGCTGGTGCAACTAAGAATGTTTGTGCTACAGGGTCCCACCATCCGCCAGTTTGTACTGTTTGTGCTGAGGTTGTAGATGACACACGAGTATCTGTTACAGCAGTTCTTTGAACAGTTGGTTGTATTGTAGAAACTATCACTTCTTCTTCTGTCTGTAATAACCCTTGTGCAAAGAAAGATGCATCACCACTTGTAGATGAAGCTGCTAAATCACCAGAAGCAACATCCATTAAACGGAATGATTTTTCACCAGTTCTAAATGTTCCTGATGGAATACTATAAACACCAGCGACATCGCCGGCACGAGTAGTTGTTAAATTACCAATTGAATATACTGAAGTTGTATCTGGAGTTGTTGTCCAATTTGCAGACACAGTAGCGGTTCTTGTAGCAGCTGCGTAAGCAGACATTGTTCTTGTTTGTCCTACACCCTTACCACTTGTGATAGTTACTGTATTACTACTCGCCACATTAGCATACGAACCTTCATTCGTTGCTCCTGTAGCATCTTGTCTCAATACTATAGTATTAACTGTAGCTGCAGTAGGAGAAGCTGAATAGTGATGATATTCTGTTATTGGTTGTGTTGTGCCTGAAACTTGTCCAATTAAGTTTGCACTTGCAACTTTTAATGGCACAGAAGTTATGATGTTAGCAACAAACACTTCATTGTTTGATGTTATTGCAGATACTCCAGTTCCAATTATTGCTGATGTGCCATTATTAAAGATGTTGACGCCTTCTGTATTAGCTGTTGCAGTTCTAAATCCTAAATCACCTGCGCCTAATACAAATTTATTTACACGAGCAACATGATTAGTTTGATTTTGATTATCAAAAAATGGAAATAAAGTAACATCAGGTTTAAAATCTGATGCTGTAACCAGAACACTGATATTTCTCATAAAAGGTACAACTGAAACATCAACGATTCGGTCACCTAAAGATTGTGTTATTGCTTCAGAAGATACTACATTAGTTACGCCAGTTCTTTCTTGATTTGTGGTTGTTGTGGTAACAGTTGTTCGGAATGTTTCAGTTGTACCAAAGCCCATATTGCGGCGCCCAAGCCCGGTATTAGTATTAGTTGTTGTGCCAGTCCACAATGTTGTCCAATTACCCCATTCAGTATCAAATCCACTATTAGTCTCAGCAAGAATTAAATCCCAAGCGTCTCTATCTCCACCAATATTTACCAATACATCCGGTTTTGTATTTGTGTCAACCCAAATATCTGTTGGCGGATTTAATTTAATTTTACCAACATAATTGACTACATTGAATGGATTAACATTTACAGCCTTGGATGATAATCCTTGTTCTGTAAATTGTGTAGAAGTTGAAGCGACTGTAACAAAAGGACCGTCTTGTGTGTAATTTGTTGAATTTGCTGAATCAAATGTTAATCCATGTGAACTAATATTAAATGATGGTCTTAATTCATGATTAGTAACATCAATAGATGCTTTATATTCAGCTGTTGTTACATCAGCAACAGAGTGTCCTTTGAAGGCATCAACTAAAATACCATTCTTAAATCTTGGTAAGTTTGTTGTATCAAGTATAGTTAAATCTTGTTTATCAAATGCACCTTGTTCAAGCAATGATAATGAAGTATAATATTCTAGATTATTAACTCTAGAGTCTATATTACCAATATCTCTCATTGTATATCTACGATTGTTTACATATTGAACCTCAACATTGTTTGCATCAGCTAAGAAAGCAGGAGTATCTAATATATACAAAGTCATTGATTCATCTAAAGATTTAGGTTTAATTGGATTTGTATCAGGTTCGCCTTTGACTATACTAAATGTTCTATTTTTATTTAAAACTACTCTATCAATTCTAGGTAAATAGTAAGCAAAATCTAAAATCATTGCAGCACCATTCTGTATAACTTTTGGTCCTGTTGTTGTAGAATCAACATCAAATACTACTGTTTCACCAGTTGCTGCGGTTGCATCTTTACGAACTGGTCTAAAGTCAATAGAATCTCTTAACTCATATCTAACGCCTGATGATGGCGATGTGAATACTGGAATTGTTCCGTATGTTGGATAAGAATCAACTGTAAATAATCCTGCACCTGATGATGAATAATGATTATATCTTACAACTAGTGGACCATTAGGTGCTATTTGTCCAGGTTTTAGTTTAATATTTCCATGGTCATAGAATGAATCTTTTTGCCCATTATCTAATGTATAACGAGTAGTAACATCAACATAGTCAGCAGGAGTATTAGAAACTGCACTACCATTATAATCATAAACACTAACTAGTTTATCAATATCAGAAACATAAAGTGTTTGTGCTGTATCTGGAGTTTTAACAACTTGAGCAGCTGCAATTGTTGTTTGACCTGAAGCGGTATAAACAATATTACCAGAACTAATAGTTTGACCACCAGTAGTTTGAACAGCTGTAGCAGCTGAAACTAGTGTTTTTGTTTTTGCAGGACTACCAGATGCTAATGTGAAATTAATAGTCGCAGTCACATTTGCTGTCATGTTTGCTGCACCAGCAACTGTAATCTTTTTAGCACCAGTATCTACTGTTGTTATATCTGTAACTGGTATTACTTTACCAACTGCCTTACCAGAACTGCCAGCAACCGTAACCACAACTTCATAGTTTGTTGATTTTGCAGCATCTGTAGCTGCCGTTGGAAGTGATTCGCCTGAGCCTAATGCTAATGCTGGAGAAACTCCAGAAACAAATGATTGTGCTGGATATAATCTCTTATATGAATATGAGAAATCTGCAATTGTACCTGCAGCAACAAAATTTTCACCTGTTGCTATAATAGGTGGCGTAAATGCTGTATCTGATAAGAATGTGTCTTTGTTTACTTTAGCGTTGTCTTTTGACCTGTCTTGTACATCTAATGAATTCTTTTTAGTTATACCACTATATGTTGCTAATGACTCAATCTCGCCAATACCAAAATTAATTGAGAATACTGAAGCAGTAGTTAGTGTTGCAATAAATGGGTCTTCAGCAGCAACAGCAATACTATTACTTGAAGCGGTGTATCCAGTAATTACTTTAGCAGCTTCATTTGCACCGGGTCCTGCTGTTATTTTTACAGTTGCGCCTTTGTAAGCATCATCTGTATGTGGAAAGTTTCCGTTTGCTGTGCCAATTGTAAATGTTGTAGAATTCGTTCTTGCTACAACTGAACCTGTAATAGAATTATTAACATTAACATCCATTAAGAATGTTTTATATGAGTATGTATCAGAATCCGTAGCAAGTGTAGCAGTGTCATATAATGTTGAAATTGTTCGTGCAGTGCCGATTAAAGTATTTGCAATACAAGCACCTATTGTTGTATTTTGACTAGCAACAGGAACACAATATAAATTAATTGTAGATAAATCATTTATTGCTAATGAGCCTGTATGTTTAGTTGTGTATAAAAAGTTACCATAATCGCCTGATAAATTTTTATTATTAACTATTTCTGTTGTTCTTGGTTTAGCAATAGTTATTATTTCTGGTGCAATAGTTTCATATTCATAACCATAAACATAAGCTTTACCAGGAGATAATGTAATATCTAGATTAGCAGTATTAGCTGAATTAGTTGCTAATGATAATTTAAATGGTCTAACAGTATAGTTACCAGATTCATCAAAAGTTCTTCTTGCTAATGTATCTTCTAATACTGAATATATTGGTGTTGTATAATGTCTTGTTAATTCTCCATTTACAACACGACCTAGTTCAATGAACTGAGTTACATCTGTTGAAGTGAGTGCTCTATTTGTAAGATTTAAATCAATTTTAAATCTGTCTGAGCCTGGCGCTTGATAGTTAGAAGCGTTTTGTGCTGGGTCTAATAAACTAGTATCTTGTGTTGATTTTATAACTGATTCTGAAACTATAAAACCAATTCTTGCATTAGCTGTTGTGTTAGAATATTTGTTTGTTGCTATTGTTTGTGCAGCGGTCTTAATAAAGAATCCATCATAGTAATAGAATCCTTCATCTACAGAAAATATTTGTCCTGTACCAGCACCTGAAGTTGCTACATTAGCAGCAGTGAATGAAGTTTCACTAGTTATGATAGTATCGGCGGGTGCGAAAGCAGTACCATAAAGTTGTTTAACTAAAAGTGTTTTTGGGTCACCTGTACCAGCATCTGCATCAAAAACTTTAATAACTTCTGCACGTTTAGTTGGTAGAGCAATATTATCTACAATAGTTTTACCAATGAAATTGTTGGCAGTAACAGATGTTCCGGCATAAGCTGTATCTAATTTAAGATATGTAACATCTTGTAAGTAAGTGGTACCGCCAGTAACAACGGAACCATTTTCAAAAATATGATTACCAAATTTTTCAATTTGTTTTTGTAGAAGAGTTTGCGATTGAGTTAATTCACGAGCCTGAACAGCGAATCCAGGTTTAAACAACATTCGAAGAAACTTTTTATCCTCACTGAAGTCATCGTAGTAAGGGCTTACATTAAAATTGGTACTAATTGTCATCTATTCAAGTTCCTCTGTTAAAATCGTATAACTAATTTAATATTTTCCGCCTGACCGTCTGTTCGGTCTGTTTTGACAGCGTTTTCTGTATAAACAATATCACCAGAATATGGTTCAAATTCTGGATTAACACTAGTAATTACTGTTCTTGAACTCCCCGAGGTAGCGCCTATTAAAGGAAGACCAACTGTTAATTTTCCTTTAACCCTCGTAAGCCATAATTCATTGTTTTGTTGATAATTTAAATAACCAAAAAATGTTGCAGTAGCAGCTGAACTGCCCTGATAAACATATTCATTTAAGGTATATACTGTGCCAGCAATCACAGTCAATGTTGTTGCTTGTTTTATAACTGAATTTGCAGTTGTGTGGCTAACTGCCGATGTATTGCTGTATTTATGCGGATTAATCAATAAACCAACCTGTCTAAATGAAGTAGTTGGTGAAATTAACCCACCTTCTGTTGAATCTATTTCTCCAAGTCTGATTGTGTTCATTACATTTCCTGCACCTAACTCATTACCAGGATTATATGCATGGCCATATTTTGGACCAATTATAACACGAGCAGTTGCTGATGAGCCTGAACCGTATATAGCTGCGTTTGCAGTTGAATATCCAGTACCAATAGTTGATACTGTTATTTTGGTTATAGCACCACTAACTAGTGTATGACTTGCAAGAGCGCCGACTCCATCGCCATCGATAGAAACTCTAGTTGATACTGTTATATTATTTCCTGATGCACCACCGTTTGCTGTGGCGCCGGTTGAAAGTAATATTGTATTGTTGGCAGCAATAATTGATTTAATAGTTGAGCCTGCAAAAATGCCAGTTCCTGCCACTGTCATATTTGCAGATATGTTTGTTGTATTGGCCAAAGTAATTCTTGTACAACCAGTTACAAAGGCAGTAGTAGTTACAATACTATCTTTGTAACCAGAACCTGCATTAGTCATAGTTACTGTAGTTAATTCTCCATCAACTACACCAGTATTATCTACTCCATAATCTAATTGACTTGTTGAAGTCGGTGTTGGCATAAAGTTAGTAGTTAAGAATTTATTTGAAGGTTTAACATTGTACATATACTTCCACAAATAACCATCAGCAGTAGATATATTGCCATTAGATGTTGTATAATCGCCAGTTGGTTCTACGGTTGAATTAGTAGTGTTAGCTAATGTAGATGTGTTATTAGATACGCACTTATAGACATTTTTCTGAGATGTAATTACATACATCGGTTGAACGCCTCTTGTTGTATTTGCTGAAACTAGAGTGTTAGCATCCGTAGTGTCATCAAATTGAATATATTTATTACCACTTGCCCAAGTGACTTTTGGAATAACTAATTCAGCATCGCCACCAGTAATCTTCTTGGCTGCATACATGTTATCCCATGTAGCCTTCTCTTCAAATATTGAATCAACTAAAGCTGGTGGTGATGATTCATTTGACCATGGTACACTATTACCAATAAAGATATATATTACCGGGTCCGTAGTAGATGCAGATTGTTGAGAATCACGCCAAAGTTTAGCGTTTTCATATCCTGTTTTTTTCTTTGTAATTTGAGTCATTGTATTCTATTTATGTCTGTAATATAACGGTCTGTACATTTGCTGTATGAGTAAATGCGGCAGTGACCGATAGGTTAGTGTTACTGATAATACTGCTAATAACTCGAATTTCATTATTAACTGAAATATTACCACCGATTGTAACAATACTTGATGTATTTGCTACATTAAACTTGGTATTACTACCAGTTAAGAATATTGAAGTAGCCCCAACATTTACGGTACCTGATACTGTTTTTTGAGTTGCAGGTGAATATGTTATTGTTGGAGGTACAACATTTGCATTAAAATTTAAATCAGCAAATTGATTATATCCAGATGGATGTAATAAGTCTCTTAATACTTTCTTGTATTTTGTAAATTCAGTAAGTGAAGATGTTACATAAGAAAAATCTGTATAGTAACGAGCATCAGCTAATCTTCTTTCACTAGAAGATATAATAGAATCTGATGTTGTCCAACGACCAGGGAATGATGAGAAAACTGCTTCAATTTCAGCATTAGCAGTGGCAAGTCCGTTACCAGAACCAGTTAATACAACTTGTGGTATAAATGAGTAACCAGTTCCACCTGAAGTTATACCAATGGAAATAATTTGACCTGGAGTCTCTGTGCCAATAAATGGAGTCAGTGTAGAATTATCACTCATTAATGCATCAGTAACCAATGTAGCTGAACTTCCTGTAGTTGTTGCAATTGTAAGTGTTGGTAAAGCAGTTGCATTGTAATTTTGGCCACCTAAAGGAAAAACTCCATATCTTCCAACTTTTAAGTTGTTTTGACTAGCAATTGTACTTCCGCCTTCAAAGAATAAATTAGTATTTACAGCAGCCGAAGTAGTTGAAGCTATAGATGCAATAGTTCTAGTTTGATTTCGAACAATTATTTTATCACCAACTCGAACATCTGTACCAAATGTCGTTCCTGTTCCAGTCAATGTGACTGAATTGTTTGAGATAGCTACTGTACCAACAATACGAGATGGTTGTATTTCTACCTGTGTGATTGTTCCACCAGCGCCAATTGCTTTAATAGCTGCAGCTGCACCTTGACCATCAGTGCCTACTGGATTTGTAAATACAATATCATCACCAATTTTATAACCTGAACCAGCACCTGTAATTTTAATTTTTCCAACTGACTTATATGGTTTAATACTAAACGAAGAAGAGCCTGCAGAATATAAAGCGCCTTGAGGAATTAAAGTTGGAGATACAGAAGTTGCTGTATTAGAAAACAAAATAGCTACATTTGTAATTGGTCCTAAATTAGTCATCGTTAATTCTGTTAATGCATCAACAATAGAAGTAGCTGAATTTTGATTAGTAATCAATGTTGATGGAAAACCATAATCAGAAGCATTTATTAATACGGAACTATATGTTGATATAATATCATTACTAACTGTGTATGTATTAGATGTTGAATTTGCTACACCTGTCGTATCTACAGAACCAATAGCAAGGTCTAATATTAAAGGTGCAATACCAGAAACAAATATATCACCACCATTTATAAATCCGGCACCTCCTTTAGTTGCATTGACTCTAGTAATAAATCCTTCAACAACATCAGAAACAGTAGCACTCGCACCAACAGTTGCACCACCTCCTGTAATTGGAACTTGGTCACCAACATTATATGATGCGCCGCCAGTGATAATATTAATTTTATTTACAATTGAAAATGTATCAGCTGAAATTGTAATTAACTTTCCATTAGCATCAAATACATCTGTTGTAACTTGTTCACCTTGAATAAATGTGCCAACCAGAGTTTTAGCATTAATGAATAATTGGTAAGGGAAACCAAGAGTGAATGTATCTGTAATAATTCTTTTTGTAGCTCGCTCTATAATTGCTGTTGCACCTGATTGCACACCTGTTACTTTTCTATTATTTAATATAGAAGCCTCAAAGTTGAGATAAACAATTTTAACTTCTACACCAACCGCCGGTGCAGTTGAGAATATTATTTTTTTAGTTTCTTTACGAATATAGAAATTAGTAACATTAACTTGTGCAACGCCATTAACAGTAACAGTAAGTTGTGAAGCTAAAGCTTGTTGTGCTAAGATAAATGTTTTAGTTGTTCCATCACCTTTATAAGTGCTTCTTATATCAGTTTCAATTTTAAGAACATTATCAATAACCCATTTACCGTCTGATGCTTTTAATATATTATTTTTTGGTAGAACGATATCAACTTCATCATTGAATAACATTCTGAAGAGGAGTTTAAATGACTTCTCATTACCCTTTGCAAGATAAAGAGGTAGAACATTTTTAATTAAAAACTCTTTATCAACTTTAATATCTCTAGGTAAAAGAGTTGCAAAAGAGTTAAAGAAACTAGACTCAAATTCAGCAATTGCATGGTCAACATCATTAACATTTCGTAATGATTTTGATTGAGTTGTTAAATCATTGAGTTGAGTGCCTTGTTTAGTTTCAAGAAACTCATAATAAGCTTCAAGGAAAGTAATGAATAGAGGATAGTCTTCCCGAACAAATTCAGGAAGTTGTCTGTTAACCAGTAAAGAAGTTTTGTCGTTCAGATGTGCCATTAGGTCGCTTTAGTTAGTGTTGTAACAATTGATGTTACATCATCTGTATCAATTGAAATAATTGTATTTTTAGATGATTCTATAATACTATCTTCTGATTCAATAGTTAATCTTATTGCATTATCTACCGATGATACGGCAGTAATATTAATTTCATTTATGTTAATACGACCTGTCTCGTAATTAATTTCACCAGCTGTCGCATCTACAATTTGTCTTTCTGCATTATCATCATAATAGATAGTTCTTAATAATCCAGTTTTTGCATCAATTACTCCTGTGCCTGTAGCACCAAAACCACCACCACCTGTGATTGTTACAATTGACCTTGTGTAATCAATACCACGATTTGTTATTAAAATTGATTGAACTACGCCATTGACAATAACTGCTTCTGCAATAGCACCTGTACCATCACCAGTAATTGTTACTGTTGGTGTTGTTGTATATCCTGTACCAGGATTTGTTATACTAATTGAAGAAACGCCTGAGAATGATTGTGCTATTTCTTCTATAATAACTGAGCGTGTAGTAGCAGTAGAATCTAATACACTAAACTCTGTTGAAGTTAAACGATTAGTAAGTGTGCCACGTTGTAAAGGAATATCAAAATCAATTACATAACTTAACGCAGTTCCAACAGTTGGATTAAATCTTTTCTGAGCACGAACTAGTGTGTCACAACCAACGATTGCATTTTTTTGAACATTGTCAATATCTGTTTCAAGTTTTGACCTAATAAACTTAGCATCAAATTTATCTAGATTAACACTCTTATAATTAACCACTGCATTTCTAATTAATAATTTTAATGCATCTTCAGATAGTGTTGTTTTTGTAGCAGTGTATTCTATGGCAGCTTCAACAATTAAATATAAAAATTGTGGGTCTAATATTTCAGCTGAGACTGCAACGATAGCTTTTGGAGTAATTATTTCATTAATAATTCTTGCCTTTTCTGTCTCTGAAATATAATAATTTGCTTTTGGTTTTAATGAAACAAATACTTTACCATAAACTGGTGGGTCATTATCTTCTCCACCCCAAACTGATATAGATGATATGTCTGGATAATTATTAGTAATATATGATTCATAATCTTTAAATGAAACTAACCGATTCTGTGATGAGAATTGAGCAGCAGCTGAGTATTTAATAGCATCAACGGTTTCTCTTTCTGCTCCACCAGCAGCCGCACTGATTGGAGATATTACAAAGGTTGATAATGATTCACTTAATGAATCGGAGACAGATGAAGTAGCCACAAAGTTATTTGCTTTATTAACTACTGGTCCATTAGTTACAACATAATTAGCTTTAACAACAGCGCCATCAGGTAACGCTTTACCAACTACGCCATTACCAAAGTAAATTTCATATTTACCATTCTTCTCTTCTTGTAAGAAGAAAACTTCTGATGCTGGTCCAATATCTAAAACTTCTGTAACTTTATTATAAACAGTTGTTGCGGTATTAGAAGCTGATTGTTGTACTGAAACTGAAATAGTTGTTGTGTCTACACTGCTATCAGGTAACACAAATATTGATTTTGGATTAGATGATGCATTATTAGTAAACATATAAGTTACATATTGCCCTTCAAATATTGAAAGGTCTTCCATTAGATATGAATTATCTGCTTTTGTAACAGTTGTATCATTCAATACAATAAAGTTATAAGCCTTGTTATCTATCTGTTCAGATAAGAATGAAAATCCAGCAGGTAATGTCAATGTGCCTGCATTAGCATTTCCTGAATTAGCTTTAAAGTTAATTGTTGCAACTGAAGAGCGTGTAGAAAATGGAGTATAACCTAAAGTCTTGGCATGTGATACTGCAGAATCTCTTAATATTGAGGTATCTAAAAACGCCTCGTTAGCAACCATATTTAAATAGTAAGCATTGTAATGTGTATTATATGCTAGAATATCTAGAAGTGTTGATAGGCCTGAACCAGTAAAATCATAATCAGTAAAGGCTGTTTGTGCATTTAAGTACGTTTGTAAATTCGCCTTAATCGTGTCGAAGTCTAGCTCCGTTATTTTTAATCTATCTGAAGCCATGTTTATCTAACTCTCTCTAAAAAGAAATTTATTGTGATAGGACTTGTATTGTTTAATACAAAAAATTCAAGTTTCATTTTATATCCATTTTCGTCAGGAGCAGCACTAGCTGTTACCTTATGCACTCTTGCTCGAGGTTCAAAGTTGTCTATTGTTTCTTTAATTTCTCGTTCTATGTTTGCTGCTGTTATCGCATCTAAATTATCAAACAACAATTTACGAATATTACTTCCAACCTCTGGTTGAAATGGTCTCTCGTAGTGATTGGTTAATACAAGATTCTTAATAGAATTACTAATCGCTAATTCATTGAGAAGTATATTAACATCTTTCTTAACTGGATGTATTTTGAAGTTCAAATCTAAATCTGAGAACGTTCTATTTGTTTTTATAGTTACAGTAGCCATGTTCTATTTATATCAACCTCCAGCAAAAACGTTGGTAGAACCTTCAGCAACTGACGTACAACCTGTAATTGCATCACCTATTCGCCCAGCTCCTTTAGAATTAACAAAAACAGTCTTTGAACCAATAGTAATTGGTGCAGAATGTGATGGACATGGAGCACCAGGTAATAGATGTGAATTATTATTATCACCTTGTCTACTCCAAGCAATACCATTTACAAAGACATTATTTGAACCCTCAAGACGAGCAGGAGTAGAACAATGTGTAACATCTAAATCGCCAATTCTAGTTGCTGCTGGCATATTTTTCCCTTTGTATTAAAATCTGTAATCTCCAATTCCACAAATTAATCTCTTTGTGTTGTTCTTTTGTATGTGGACCTAATGGAATCTCAGGTGCAAATTTGATGACATGTTGAAAATTCTGAGGAATATCTTCATAGTTTTGAAAAGTCTCCTGTTTGCCATCTATTAATAATATAAATTCATGCATTATGGATTCAAGTCTATTTTAGGTGCAACAAACTTCATATTGCCACCCGAAGTGACGTTATATGTTCCACCAACTTTTTCATTGTAGTTACCTTTAACATCAACTTCTACATTACCATCTATTTTTGCATACATATTTTTCTTTACATAAATCTCTGCATCACCTTGAACAGTGATGTTACATTTACCCATAATATAAACACTCTCATCACCCATTACTATTTCATAGTTATCTTTTGTGACTTTAGTTACTTTGTCGCCATCTGGATATAGTTCTTCAAACGAACCATTACGATGTGCTTTTTGTAATCTTTCTGCTCCTGGTGTATCGTCAATTTCAAATACATGACCAGACTCTGTTTGTGTTACATGATTATATGGATATTTTGTATTATATTTTGTTTCTGGTTCAGACCAAGTTGAATTAAATGTTGGTACATCTTTTACAACATTATCTTTTCTCTCTTGGATAAAAGTCTTTGATATTGTATCTGTATCATTTCTAGCAATTCGTGATGTTGTTGGTTCATCAAGAATTAATGGATTTAAATTAGCTTGAGGTTCTTCTGTAACAACAATTCCTGTTCCGTCAGTATTGTATGTCTTTGTTTTTGGAGGTCTAGGCGCCAACACTAGTTCTTCATCTGTTCGTGGGTCATTAAAAGCTGATTGATTATCTGCAGCTCTCAATGGAATACCAGGCATAACTCCTAACATAACTAGTTCTTGTGCATTTTCACCATCAACAAAAAAACCAAATACCATATCGCCTTCTTTAGAAGTGTAAGTGGTATTATTATTTACTGGAAGTGATGGCATTGCCCAAGGCAAATCTCTAGTTGGCAATCGCATCTTATCATCAGCATGCCAACCAACACATCTCACTTTACATCTGCCTAGTTTGAGTGGGTCTTTTCTGTCTTCAATAAAACCAACCCACCAAGTAAATCCATTCTTACCAGCAAAGTCTTTTTTGTCTTCATTTTCCATAATTAATAATTTTCCACTTCAGCTGATTGATTTGGATTACTAGCATACACTTCTTCTTTGTTAGTCGATGTAGATGCTACCTCAATAATAGTTTCGTGTTTATCAAATGATATAATATGCCTTGATGCTACTATTAGATGTTTACCATTTAATGATAAGTCTTCTGACGCTACACCGTCTTCTTTGATTGCAAGTTCTGGAACATTAACATCAACGTTATATCCTGAAGACAACTGAAAATTACCAGGCATAACAAACTTTAGTCGTTTAGACATTAATTGTTTCATGATAGATTTTCTTTGAAACACTAAGTCTTCATATGGTTCAATATATGTAAGTGACTCAGGGTCGTTTGCTTTAATGTATTCACTATATCTTCTACCAGTGCCAAATATACTTAATGCTTTTTTAGAGTCAAATGCTTCCATATTACTTTGGCCAGATTTATTCTTCATGTCTGTTACATTAGGCATTTTATTTCCGTGTTTCATTGTTGCATACACATCAAGAAAACTTATTCCTCTTGTAGATACTATTCTTGTCATTGGGTCAAATCCAATAAACTTACCAGCATTAATACCACTTCTTGTTTTTTCCATTGAATCATTTTGTGCAACTACCTCATAACTTCTAGCACCAGATAATTCAGAGAATTTATCTTGGCCGGCTATATTCTTAGATTGAAATCTAACATCTAATATTGGAGGCATTGTTAATAATTCAGACAATCCTACAAAATTATAACCAGATACATTTTGAAAGAATACATAATTTGGCGAACTAAAATTATCAACAGAGCGTTTAGAACACCATTCTATGGCCTCTAAAGGTCTCAAATTAGGTATAACAACTTTTTTTATGCCATTAGAATCAGCTAAAAGCCCACCTAAATTATTTTGAGATACTCTTAGATAATCAAACATAATAGATGCTACAATTTCTGAATATTTTCCAGTATAACTTTGAGTAACTCTTTGTTGGTCAGAAAACATTAATTCATCAGCAACAAAATGAAGAATATATGACTCATTACTTTGATTAGAATTAGCTCTATCTGTTTGTTTGTAAATACGAAATGCTTTTTTATAAGAAGCTATTTCTGAATCTTCATCTTTTGCTATTTCAATAAGAAGAGACTCTGAACCATCAAGTGCTAATTTATTTGTGAGTCCAAGAGAATCACTAATAAGAATTGTTCCATTAACTACAGGTAAAAATAATGAATCAAAAATATTAATCTCTTCAAAGATTTTCTTTATATCAAGTTTTGCCCCATTCTTTGTAACAATTGCAACTTCTTTAATAAAAAATTGTAAAGGGTTAGTAACAGATATTTCACTCATTCTTCAATAACTCTTTTAAATTCTTTTTCAAGTTCAGTAACGAATTGAGATTGTAATAAATTAATCTCTCTCTTGCCCTCATTTAATCCATCTTCATAGTCAAAGTATGTAGTTTTTAATTTTGTAATAGCCTGTGATGTTTTAGAACCATCAGATAATGTGTAGACTACTGTTGATGCACCTAAAGCCGCATAAGTGGTTGCATCTATTTCAATTTGTTCTTTTATTACAGTTCCATCTGCTTGATTAGTTCTTGTAATAACTTTATAATAAGCTTGAGTATTATGTATATCTCTAGCCCATTGTATTCCAGTTTGAACAGTTGTGTTAGCTGCACCTTGAGCTGTATACTTGTCGCCAATATAACTAATCAATTGGTCTGTCTGTAAAGGCCAATCAAATTGTGGGTCTATGATATCATTAAAATTTAATACAATCCAATGTCTCTCAGAATGACCATAATATTTGTGTGCAATAATTTCAGGTGTGTCACTATCTTTTATAGTGTATTTGTAGAAAGCATTTTCATTCTCTTTTAAATTCTTCTCAAAAGAAAATCTAGCAATGAGATTAGTGACCGTGTCAACACCTTCAGTTTCAGTATTAGCAATATATGGTGTTTTAGGAAAGAAATTAAAATATCTTGACATTATTTGGTTCCTGGTGAAGATGGATTTTTTAAATCTCTTTTAGTAAGAATACTTGTTTCTGCAAAGTTCAATGTTAGTTGAACGCCAACTGGCATACCTGTACGACCACGAGATGCAATATTTTCACCAGGCACTTCATAGAATTGGGCTCCGTTAGGTGCATAATTTACATCAATAGTTTCTAATACACAACCTTCAGCAAGTTGTGGAATATTTGGGTTCTCACCTGCACCATAATAGAACTTGATATCAAATTCTGATGGTGGAGTTAATGTTCCTCCTTGACTACGATTCTCGCCGCCGTCTCCGCCCATTGATGGCGCTTGGTGATATTTAAATCTATCTAATATGTTTTGAACTTCCAATGCCTCTGTTTCATCTCTAGGATAAAAGAAGAAATCAAATTGAAATTTTCTGAAGTTAGGAGAAGTATATGCCATTTCCAATAGTGGGTTTTGTATTTGACCTATGAGAGCTTGAGCTGATGCGGCGCCATTAAGTCCAGCAGCAGAAGTTATTGCAGATACACCAGCAATTGCACCTGCATCTCGAAGTGTATCAAGCGACCCACCTTTTGCAAGCGCTTTTGAAACAGCACTAACTGCGCCTGAAACTGTCGTATCACTTGTTAATTTATATTCATCCAATGCAGACTTTCCTGCAGCCATTATGGCAGCTACAGGACCTTTACCCATAGATACTGAACTATATGTTTGTGTGTGATTGTACATTAAAGTATCGGGCATGTATAATGCAATATTTTCAGTTGTGCGAGATGTTGTGTTTATGAACTGGCCTTCTTTACTAATCGAACTAATACTATGGTTCAGTATTTTATTTGATGAGGTTGAATTGGCCTTAAGAAGGCTGGTTTGACCCATTAAATTATTTACTCCGCCTTTCACTTTATCACCAAAACTACTGAACATTCCAACTGAACTAGTATCAAATCCACCAAGTTTTCCGCCTGCACCTGTGAAAGAAGATATCTTTGATGTGAAACTACTGCCTAAGTCTCCAGTTGCTGATTTTATTTGATTGACACCACTTGTTATTTTTGAACCTATTTCACTTCCAGTTATAGAATTCATGTAATCACGAGTTCCTGCAGCTGTACCATTTGGTGATTGGCCAGGAAATGCTACAGAAGTATCTTCTGTCAGGCCTGTAAAGCCAGTTTTTCTTTGTTTACGAATATAAAACATCATATAATGGCCTTTATCAAAAGCGCCAACATCACTTGGATATCTGAAATTTTCTCTTTTAAATTCTTCATCGCTTTCTAAAACAGCTAAAGGTCCGAAGGTATCTTCTCTACCATCTGGTCCAAATTCGATATTACCAAAGCCAAAAAGTGACATATTTTTATCCGTTTATAGTTATAACTAGCATAAGTAGTATTTATGCCTTATTCTGGAAAATTTACTCCTAAAAATCCAAGTAAATATAGAGGTGACCCTACTAACATTATTTATCGCTCTAGTTGGGAACGCCGTGTTATGAACTACTTAGATAATGAGAAAAAATGTGTGTGGTGGTCTAGTGAAGAACTAGTCGTACCATATCGCTCACCTGTGGACCAAAAATCTCATCGTTATTTTCCTGACTTTGTTTGTCGTATGTTACAGAAGAATGGTAAACAAAAGACTTTAGTGTTAGAAGTTAAGCCTGAAAAGCAAACAAAAGCCCCTACTCAGAAAAGAAAAACTAAATCATTCATATCTGAATCAATCACATATGCTATCAATCAAGAGAAATGGAGAGCCGCAGATTTGTTCTGTCGTGAACATGGTTGGCAATTTATGCTAGTAACTGAAAAAGACTTAGGCATTTGATATAAATAGATAATGCCTTACTTATTAGATAGAATTAAAGAATCGTTAGCAAAAGAGGGAATAGAACCTCGAACAGCTACAGCTCGTGATTGGTTAAAAGCCAAGATACAAAACTTGTCTGTCGATGCTAATACTTTAATGCAAGATAAAGATAGTTTAAAAGATTCTACTATTATTGGTAAAATGTATTTTTATTATTATGACCCTAAAACTAAAGAGAAACTACAATATTATGATAGATTTCCTCTGGTCATTCCAGTCGAAGAATATAAAGATGGTTTTTTAGGATTGAATTTGCATTATATCCATCCAAAGAATAGAGTTATTTTATTAGATAAGCTAAGTGAAACACTAAGCAATAATATGTATGATGAAAAAACTAAATTTAGAGTAAGTTACAATTTTTTAAAAAGTGCCTCAAAAGCATTTGAAGCAACACCATGTATAAAAAGATACCTATTTAACCATGTAAAATCAAGGTTCTTACAAATTAATGCTGACGAGTGGGATATTGCTGCATTACTACCAGTTGAAGACTTTAAAGGTGCTTCAACGAGCCAAGTTTATAACGATTCAAGGAACAAATTTTAATGTCATTCTCACCTAATATGTTTATATCAAATATTCACGGTAAAGACGGTTTAGCAAAACCAAATCGATTCGAAGTTGTCTTACCTATTCCACCAACTGTTGCTAATCATATAGGCAATTCAATTATTGAAAAGATATTGAATTTTCCTAATTCAGTGTTTAGTGATGTATCAGAAGCAATTAATGGCGCTTTAGGTCAAGAGCCTGCAGATGGATTCTCAAAGTCGGGTAACACTGCTGTTTCTAGATACTTAGCATTACAATGTGAGGCTGCTGAATTACCTGGTAGAACACTTGCTACTGCTGATGTTAAGATTTATGGTCCAACATTTAAAGTTCCATATCAATCTATGTATGGTGATATGAATTTAACATTTTTATGTACGAATGATTTCTATGAGAGAAAATTGTTTGATAAGTGGATGGAATCAATTCATCCATCAGATACAAACAACACTAGATTCCCCAAAGGACAGAATTCTCGTTATATGTGTAATATAAAAGTTATACAATATGATGAGTTTATTAAACGAGTCTATGCAGTTGAATTGTTAGATGCTTTTCCAGTTGGAATTGCACCACAAACAGTCAACTGGTCAGATGATAATTTCCATCGATTATCTGTGCAATTTGCATATCAAAAATATAGAGTAGTCTATGATGGTGGTTATGATTTAGGCCAAGCAGCTGCATCAATATTTGGTTCTGCTGCTACTAGATTATTACCATTTGCAACAATTTAAAATATTTATTAAAGCGAGGTTATTATGTTACCAAAGTTAGATGTGCCTACTTATGAGGTGAATTTGATATCAACAGGAAAACCGGTGAGATTTAGACCGTTTCTTGTGAAAGAACAAAAGTTATTCTTAATGGCGTCTGAATCAGATGACCCTAAAGAAACTATTAATGTAATTAGACAGGTATTAAAAAACTGTATCATTGATGAAATAGATATAGATGCTTTACCAACATTTGACTTAGAATGGTTATTCATACATCTAAGAGCAAGGTCGGTTGAAGAAGTTGTTCATTTAAGTTATAAATGTAATAACACTGTTAAGAATGAAGAAGGTGAAGACAAAAAATGTTCTGGAGTAGTTGAGATTGATGTTAATCTATTAGAAATTGAACCATTCAAGAATCCAGACCATAAAAACAAAGTAGAAATCAATGAAAATCTTGGAATAGTTTTAAAATATCCAACATTTGAAATGGTTGAGAAATATGAAAGTCTTGGTGAAGCTGATATTATGTCAAATGTATTAATTGACTGTATTGATTACATTTATGATAAAGACCAAATGTATTATGCTAAAGATACAGATAGAACAGAATTGGTAGAATTTATTGATGGTCTTCAACAAAAAGATTTAGCTAAATTTAAAGAGTTTTTTGATACTGTGCCTGAAGTGAAAAAAGATGTATCTTTTGAATGTCCTAAATGTAAATATAAAGAGGATATCGCAATAAAAGGAATACAAAGTTTTTTCGTCTAATATTTCGTTATGATACCCTAGGTAATTACTATCAGACGAATTTTGCGTTAATGCAACATCACAAATATAGTCTAAGTGAGCTTGAAAATATGATACCTTGGGAAAGAACCATCTATGTTAATATGCTCATCAAGTTTTTAGATGAGGAAAAAGAAAGATTACAACTACAACAAATGCAGAGAAGAAGCCAACAATAATGGATAGAACCGAACTAGTAAAAATTACCAACCAAAGAAATGAAGAATTAGCTAAGTCTCTTGGATATTCTAATTTTAAAGAAATGAAAGGTTCTTTGTCAAAAAAGAATCTTTCTGGTGATGTTAAATCTCGACTTGAACAAGGTGGAGGTATTGCTGAATCTATTGGTGGTGGTTTAAAGTCTAACATACAAGGTATTAAGAGAAGTCTTAATCCTAAAACTGCTGCTAAAAAGTTTTATAATGACTTGTTTGATGGTAGTGATATGATATCTGCCGCTATGCGAGGTTTAATTGTAAAGAAACCTGGTAAATCTAAAGAGTCTAAAGAGTCTAAACCTGCGGTTACTGAAACTTTAGGTAAAAAAGTTACTGGCCGAGATAAAAAAACAGGTCGATTTACAAAATTGACTGACGATGAACAATTAGATAAACAAAGAAAACTAGGTCTAACAAAACTCACACCAACAGCTGTTGGCGGAGAAGAAGGTGGAGAACAAGCAGGTCTAACAGCCGGTATTGCTAATGACGTAAGAACCATTCGTGATGCTGTATCAGCACTTGTAAATTTTGAAAGAGAGAACAAAGAACAATCTGCTCGTGAAGGTGATGATGATTTTTTCAAAGCACAGGCCGATAAAGAAGCAGCATTAGAAACTTCTCCCTCACAAATAACAGTTGAAGGTGGTGCTGCACCAGCAGCAGAAGAATCGGGTGGCGGTGGTCTTGGAATTATTGGTAAAATATTTGGATTCTTAAAGAAAGGATTGATAAAAGGTATTAAGTTTTTATTCAAGCCATCGAGATTATTGAAAGTATTAGGTAAAGTATTCATTCTTGCTACCCTTTTTATATCTTTGTTCAAAGGCATAACAGCTGGGTTTGACAGATATAAAGAAACAGGCAATATCGGTGAAGCAATAGTAGCCGGTCTAGGTGCAGTAGTAGACTTTCTTACATTTGGATTATTTGGTGAAGATAGTCTTAAGAAGATGTTCTCGGCTATTGGTGATTTTACTAAACCAATTATAGATAAAATAGGAAGTGTATTTACTGGCATTATGGATTGGGTTAAAAATAATGTTGGTGTTCCAGAATTTAAACTTGGGTATGGAAAATTTAGTACCACTATTGGTCCTTATTATCCATTTAAAGATGACCCAACTAATCCAAACGATGTAACTTCTGCTCCTAAACCGGAACCGGAAGCACCTAAACTAACCCCTCATGAACAGATGAAAGCTGAAATTCTGAATAGTGAGGAGTTGCAAGCTGAGGACGATAAATTAAAAGGATTTGGTAACACGGCTGATGGCGTATCTCATTTAACAAAAGGCCAAAAAGTATCTGCAGATTCATTAATTGGAGGTTTCTCTGGAGATAGTGGATTAGGAATGAATTCACCAACAATGGTTGGAGTTGATAATTCAGCAAATGCCTCTTCAACATTTGGTAATTCTGCTGCACCAACCGCTCATAAGTTTGGAACTACTGAAGAAGAAGATAAGGCTGCCATGGGGAATTTTCTACAGGGCGGCGGACCTGAGGCTGCTATGTCTAATTTGTCTTCAGGAACTGCAGCAGTTCCAGGTGCAATGGATAATGCTGGAAGTAAACTTACTGATTTAATTAATAAAGGAGGTGTTACGCCAAGCGCTGTGACTCCATTTGGTGCAGGTACATCAGGTTCTGTAGTAAGTGCTAGTTCAAATGAAGTAGAATCTGGACAAAGACAAGAGTCTATGGGTTCAGGAGGCACTACATTCAATAGTCCAACAACAACAAACAATTCAAATACAGCTGGAGAAAATAAAGAACAAGTCGCACCTGTTATTAATTTTGAATTCGCTGAAAATTTGATGAGAACATAATATGCCTGCTAACTCATCTTATTCTCCAACAATGGTAGAAAAAAAATCTAGTTTAGATATAATGTCTAATATTACAGATAATATGCGAGCTATAGCAAAAGACCTTGCTGAATATGTAGAAATTAAAACTGGTAAAAAAGTATCTTCTTCATCTCCTACAGTTGATACTAGTAGTGGGTCGCTTTCTCCTACTCCAGAAATTGACTTTGTTGGTGGTAAAAAACCAGAAGAGAAGAAAAAGGGGTTTTTTGCTAAAATGATGGATATGTTTTCACCCAGTAATATAATGAAAGCACTTTTGGGATTAGCCATAATTGCAGGTATTGTGGCAGTAATGTGGACACAATTCAAAGAAGCATTTACATCT
>ENA-OSJC01000886-OSJC01000886.1-marine-metagenome-genome-assembly--contig:-NODE-886-length-27061-cov-5.768529_pt1 | contig 27061 bp, 25 predicted proteins | sample MGYA00237885_ERZ534234 | MGnify/ENA primary metagenome ERZ534234 (study PRJEB26413, sample SAMN06343907) | marine metagenome | isolation source: coastal waters | place: Atlantic Ocean: West Antarctic... | reverse complement strand
AAAGAAAATTTGATTTAAAGCTAGCTGGTATAAGAAAGAAGACTGTTAATTAATACTCAATCATTCTAGTTTTTTTTTCTCAAATTCTTTTGGAAAAAATCTTCTTAAAAGAGTAACTATTAGAATAAAATAAATTATAATTACAAGAAATCCAATACCAATAGCTGCCCACCACCTTAAAACTCATTTGAAATGTGTGATCCAAAAAAATCATTGAGTCAAAAACCTATTTAATAATTAGATTTATAAAATTAAAGTGAGTTCCTAATGGCCTCGATATGTTCAGGGTGAGTTTCACAACAACCACCCACAAATGAGGCACCATTTTTTACTTCCCTTTCAACAAAATATCTAAACACATCAGGTGTAAAATCAGATCTAAGACCAAGGACTTCATTAGGATTATAGTTATTTGCAATATTCCAGTCATCTGGGATATTTTTAAAAGCATTAATTTTAAAACCATAAGGCAATTTTAAAGACTGTAAATCTGGTAATATTTTTTCATAAATCTCAGGAGAAATACAAGCACCTAAAACACCCATTACATTATATTGTTTAATAATTGATTTAATTTTTATTATATTTTCTCCACTTGGGAGTAGACCATTTTTTTTAAAATGGGCACCAATTAAAATCGGTTTATCAAATGCTTTAAGGGACTCTAGAGCTAGATTTATTTCTTTAACACTACACAAAACATCTAAATAAAAAAAATCAGAATAAGGATTTAAAATATTTGCAGTTTCGTAAAATAAATTTTTCATTTCTTCTTTAGTTTGAAAAATTTCTGCCATATAGGTTTCACCTTGTGTTGGAATAGAGGCACCTACTAAAATATTTTTACCAGATTTTTTAACTGCATTTACAGCAAGTCTACCTGCAGTATCTAAAAGATATTTTTTCTTTTCTTGAATATTATTATCTCTTAGCCTTCTATCTCTAACTGTGAAATTATTAGTGATAATAGCTCCACATCCAGAATTAATAAAATCTAAATGAAGATTTTCAATTAAGCTATGCTGATTATCATCAATTAGAGCTGAAGCAGACCAAAGAGAACCATTGGGCTTCATTCCTCTTTGAAGAAGCGCTTGGCCCATTCCTCCATCTAGAATTATTTTACTTCTCATTATTTATCCTTTAAATTCTTTACTGAATTAATAAAATTACTAAAAGCTTTATTGTAAAGCTTGTGAATCTTTTAATTACCTTTAAAATATCAGATTATATAGATGAGTAATACCCTGAATTACAGAGCTTCAGAGGGGTATCGAGTATGTCTGAAGAGTTCTGGGGGATTAGCTCAGCTGGGAGAGCGCTACGCTGGCAGTGTAGAGGTCAGGAGTTCGATCCTCCTATCCTCCACCATAAATAAAATTAAATTAAGATGATATTTTAGGTACTTTCAGTAACATTTTCCTTCTTTAGGGCGTACCGTGAAAGATATTAAAACTATTTTTTTACCTCGTGTTTCTTAGTGTTTCTCACCAAAGTTGTGGTGAGCCCAACTGGGTTCGAACCAGTGACACTCTGATTAAAAGTCAGATGCTCTACCTGCTGAGCTATGGGCCCTTATAGAAAGTAAGTCATGAACATTTCAAATTTTCTTTAAAAAATCAAGGACTGGTTTTGGCACACTTTTACTAATATCTCCACCAAGACGGTGTATTTCTTTAATAAATCTCGAAGAAATGAAGTGATATTTTTCAGAAGACATTAAAAAAATTGTTTCGATATCTTTATCGATAGTTCTATTCATTCCAGTCATCAGAAATTCGTATTCAAAGTCAGATACAGCTCTCAACCCTCTTATAATTATTTTAGAGTTTTTAGATTTAGCATAATTCATTAACAAATGGTCAAATTTTTCTACAGTTATTCGTTTTTTGAAATCATTATTTAATAAATTAATAGTTTCTTTAATAAGTTTAACTCTAATATCCGCTTCAAGCATGTGCTCTTTCTTATCATTATTTGAGACAGCTATAATAAGATTATCAACTACGTGGAGACTTCTTTCAATTATGTCTAAATGTCCTAAAGTTAAAGGATCAAAAGAACCAGGATATATCCCAACTCTAATCTCCATCTCCACTTTCTTCTAATCTGGCTACGGCAACTATTTTTTCTTTACTATCTACCTTGAATACAGAAACACCTTGCGAAACCCTACCTACTACACGAATATTTTCACCAACATTACATCTTAACAATTTACCATTATCTGAAATTAGGGCTATATTATCATCAGCATTCACTTTTAAAGATTGGACAACGCGACCATTTTTAGGGGTGATAGTAATGTTAGTCACACCTGAACCACCTCTATTTGTAATTCTGTACTCATAGGCTGAACTTAATTTACCATAACCATTTTCTGTAATACATAATAAAAATTCTTCTGTCTTAGACAGTTCTTCAAATTTTTTATTAATTTTTGAGAGATCTTTTTTTGCTTCATTTTTGGCCTTAAGATAAGATTCCCTAACGTCAATTGAAATTTTATTATGAAGTAAACTACATATAGAAACAACCTTATCATCTTTTGTTAACTTAATTCCCCTTACTCCTGAAGATCCTAAACCAGAAAATTCTCTTAAGTCTTTTGTGGCGAAACGAATAGACTTTCCATTTGTAGTGGCTAATTGAACATCATCATTCTCAATTACAGAAATAACACCAATTAGCCTGTCTCCCGTTTTTAATTTTATGGCCGTTTTACCTGATCTTGCTAATTTTCTGGTACCGCTCATAGCAACATCTTTCATTTTATTTTTTCTTATATTTCCAAGAGTTGTAGCAAATACTAAATTATAATTATCAAATTCATCAATATCTTTTGGTAACCTTAGGATGCTAGATATCTTTTCACTCTTAGATATTGGTATCAAATTAATAATGGCCTTGCCCTTTGATTGAGGTGTGCCAGGTGGAAGTTCGTAAGTTTTCATAGAATAAACTTTACCCGTAGAAGTAAAAAACAATATCGTACATCTTGTAGTAGCAGCAAAAACTTGCTCAAGGAAATCTTCATCTCTGGTACCCATAGCTTTTTTACCCTTGCCGCCCCTCTTTTGATTCTTATATGAATCTTTAGGCACTCTCTTAATATAGCCTTGATGTGAAACAGTGATAACAACATCTTCCTCAACAATTAAATCTTCTGTGTCTATATTCTCAAAAGCTCGTTCTTGTATTTCAGTTTTTCTTGGTGTTGCAAAATTATCTTTAACTTCTAAAAGTTCATTTTTTAGAATACCTAAAAGTTCATTATTGGAATTAAGAATTTTTAAATAGCCATTAATATCTTTAATCAAAGTTTGTAGATTAGAAAAGATATCTTCCCTCTCTAAAGCCGTTAACTTTTGAAGTCTTAACTCTAAAATAGCTTTAGCTTGATCCTCATCTAAATTAATTTTATTTGATATTATTTTAGTAGAAGGACTAATCAGCTTAATATAATCGATGACATTGGACTTTACTGGCCATTTTTTTTCTAATAATTTTGCTTTGGCTTCAGATGGGTTCTTTGATTTTTTAATTAAATCTATGACTTCATCTATGCTATTAACAGCAATAGATAATCCTATAAGTAAATTTGCTTTATCTCTTGCTTTATTTAGCTGAAATACAGTTCTTTTTGTTATTACTTCTTTTCTAAATTCAATAAAATATGTTAGTCCGTCGTGCAAGTTAAGAGTAACAGGTTTGGTTTCGTTTAAAGCTAGCATATTGCTACTAAAAGACGTTTTCAGAGGCGTATACTGAAATAATTGATTTTTAACAACTTCATCCATTGCTGAAGCTTTAAGCTCTATAACAATTCGTACACCCTCTTTATTTGATTCGTCACGAATGTCACTAACACCCTCAATTATCTTGCTATTAACCACTTCAGCAATTCGCTCAAGTAATTTTGATTTATTTTGCAAATAGGGAATTTCTGTAATTATAATTGCATTTTTGTTTCTGACTTGCTCATCATGAATTTTCGACATGACAGTCACTGAACCTCTTCCAGTTTCATACATTGACAACAGTCCTTCAGTTCCAGAAATTATTCCACCTGTAGGAAAATCAGGGCCTTTTACAATTTTATGTAATTCTTTTGATGTTGTTTTAGGCTCATCTACCAATAAAAGAGTTGCATCAATTATTTCTCCTAAATTATGAGGAGGAATATTTGTAGCCATACCAACAGCTATACCGCTAGCTCCATTTACAAAAATATTTGGAAATTTAGATGGGAGAACTTTTGGCTCTTGTAAAGTTTCATCATAGTTTGCTCTTGTTGGAACAGTTTCAAACTCTAATTCCTCCAACATGTAAGATGTAACTTTTCCTAAACGAGCTTCCGTATAACGCATTGCAGCGGCAGGATCTCCATCCATAGAACCATAATTACCCTGACCATCTATCAATGGGAGTCTCATAGTAAAATCTTGCGCCATTCTAACCATAGCCTCATATATTGAAGAGTCACCGTGAGGATGATATTTACCCATTACATCGCCTACTATACGGGCAGATTTTTTATAGGGCTTATTGTGATGGTAACTTGATTCATACATTGAGTATAAAATTCTACGATGTACTGGCTTTAAACCATCTCTAATATCAGGAAGAGCTCTTGAAACTATGACGCTCATCGCATAATCAAGATAGCTACTCTCTAACTCTGTAGTTATTTCAATAGTTGGGTAGGTTATGTTATCCAATACATCTAACTGACCACTATTAATTTTTTTTTTCTTAGCCAATTAAGTTAGATTAAAAAGGTATGTCGTCTTCAAGTTTGGTTGCAGTTGAATTATCTTCTATTGGATTAATAGCTTCATCAGCAGCTGATTCTATTTGATCACTTTGCTGAGAAAAACCTGATTGGTTACTAGTTCCCAACATGGTTAAAACACCAGAATAATTTGCTAAAACTACAGCAGTAGAGAATTTTTCAACACCGTTTTTATCAGTATACTTACTTGTTTGAAGCTGACCTTCAATATAAATTTTTGAACCTTTTTTTAAGTATTTTTCACAAATATCAGCTAATTTTTCATTGAATATATTAACTCTGTGCCATTCTGTTTTATCGACCATTTCTTGGGTTTCTTTATTACGATACTTAGTGGAAGTGGCTAATGAAAAGCTTGCGAGCCTACCACCATTTGCCATAGATCTAACTTCAGGGTCTCCACCTAAGTTACCTAAAAGAATTACTTTATTTACTGATCCAGACATGTATTTATTACTATAATAAGTTTATAAAGATAAACAAGTAATTACCTAAATTTTGATACTTAATTTATGAAAAAAAGCTCACCCCTAACACATATAATAATTAAAAATGCTTATGAGCATAATTTAAAGAATTTAACATTAGAAATACCTAAAAATAAACTAATAGTGATAACAGGTGTTAGCGGTTCAGGGAAGTCTACTTTAGCATTCGATACCATCTACGCTGAAGGTCAGAGAAAATATATAGAATCACTTAGTTCTTATGCAAGACAATTTCTTGATATGATGGATAAACCAAAGGTAGACAAAATTGAAGGGTTATCACCAGCCATATCAATAGATCAAAAAACTACCTCAAAAAATCCTAGATCAACTGTAGGCACGGTAACTGAAATATATGATTACTTAAGAGTTCTCTTCGCAAGACTTGGCATCCCCTACTCTCCTGCAACTGGCAAACCAATAAAAGGATTAACAAGCTCAGAAATTATTGAAGAGATACAAAGTAAATTTATTAATAAAAAGATAATAATTATGTCTCCATTAATAAAAGGTAGGAAAGGCGAATATAAAAAAATTTTTGAGGAATATTTTAAAAAAGGATATGAAAGATTCTATGTAAATGGAAAATTATATGAAAAAAAAGATATACCTGAATTAAGTAAGAATTTTAAACATACTATTTCTATAGTTATTGATCGCATAATTCCATCGAAAGAGAATTTAGAAAGAGCTGCAAATAGTGTTGAAATATGTCTTAACGAAAGTGAAGGCAATATTGAAATATTAGATATTGAAACTAACGACCTTCATAAATTATCAAATAAATTTATGTGTCCCGTAAGTGGTTTTAGCATAGATGAAATTGAACCTAGAATTTTCAGTTTTAATAATCCTTACGGAGCATGTAAAAAATGCGATGGTCTTGGTGAAATAGAGTGTTTTGACGAAGACCTACTAATTCCAGATAAAAATTTGTCATTTAATCAAGGTTCTATAAATTTTTGGTCTGAAAAAACAAAAACCAAACTGTATCCTAAAATAGAAAAAATATTTAACACTAGTAAATCCTCTAATAAACTTTGGTCTGAACTCTCAGAAAAAATTAAAAATGAAGTTTTATATGGAAATAGTGATTTTGAAGGACTTATTAATATTATGGATCATATATATGATGGATCTAGTAGTTGGTGGAGACAATGGGAATTAGAAAAATTTAGGAGTTCTAAAAACTGCTCGAGTTGTGAAGGTATGAGGCTTAATGAGAAATCTTTATGCGTTAAAATAAAAAATTTAAACATAGCTCAATTTACCCAATTAAGTATTGAAGATGCTAGGGACTGGGTGTCTACTTTTGATAATGAATTAGATAAAGAATTAATTAAAATAGCTGAGCCACTAAAAAAAGAAATTCTTTCGAGGTTGGAATTTTTAAATAAAGTCGGCTTAGGTTATTTGAGTATTTCGAGAAAAAGTGGAACATTATCAGGAGGTGAATCTCAAAGAATAAGACTGGCAAGCCAAATAGGGTCTGGACTGACAGGCGTTACTTATGTTTTAGATGAACCCTCAATAGGCCTTCATCAAAAAGATAATCATAAATTAATTAATACACTTAAGAATCTTAGAGAATTAGGGAATACGATAATTGTTGTTGAACATGATGAAGATATTATCAAAGAAGCTGATCATGTAATAGATATAGGAAAATTTGCTGGAAAAAATGGCGGAAAAATAATGTCTGAGGGGTCTTATAAAAAAATAATTTCTAATAAAAACAGTCTCACAAGTGCCTACCTAACAGGACATATATCAAGATATACAAACTTAAAAAATTCTATAATTAAAGATAAATATATAAAAATAAAAGAAGCAGAGGGTAATAATCTTAAAAAAATATCAGTCGATTTTCCTCTTAAGAATTTTATTTGCATAACTGGTGTTTCAGGAAGTGGTAAATCTACCTTAATAAATGAAACTCTCTATGGAGCTATCAATAATAGAATTAATGAGAAAATAATTAAAACACTTCCCTATAAGTCTATAGAGGGTATTGATGAAATAGATAAAGTAATAAATATTAACCAATCTCCAATAGGACGAACACCAAGGTCAAATCCTGCTACTTATGTAGGGTTATTCGCTCCCGTTCGAGATTGGTTTGCAAGTTTACCTGAGGCAAAAGTAAGAGGATATAAACCTGGTAGATTTTCTTTTAATGTTAAAGGTGGGAGATGTGAAAGTTGTGAAGGAGATGGTTTAAAAAAAATAGAAATGCATTTTCTAGCTCCTGTTTATGTCAAATGTGAAGTTTGCTCTGGTAGACGCTATAATAAAGAAACATTATCGGTTAAATATAATAATAAGAATATTAGTGATATTCTTGATATGACTGTTGATGATGCTTGTGATTTTTTTAAAGCCAACCCTCAAGTTTTTTCAAAATTAAAAACATTGAAAGAAGTTGGGCTTGGATATATTTCTATTGGCCAATCAGCAACTACTCTATCAGGAGGCGAAGCGCAAAGAATTAAGTTAGCAAAGGAATTATCAAGAAGACAAACTGGAAAAACTTTATATATATTAGATGAACCAACGACTGGTCTGCACTTTGATGATATTAAAAAATTATTAGAAATTCTTCATAGACTTGTTGAATATGGAAATACTGTAATAGTAATTGAACATAATTATGATGTAATCAATTCTAGCGATTGGTTAATCGATTTAGGGCCTGAGGGTGGAATTAATGGTGGTAAAATACTGTTCGAGGGAGTTCCAAATCAATTAATTAAGATTAAAAGTAACTTTACTGGAAAATATTTAAAAAAATATCAAGAATCTCTTGATTTTAATACTGACTCATAATTGAGAGAAGAAATAATAGGCAAGCCTAAAAAAATTGAAGAATAAGTTCCTATCAACACACCAAAGATGAAAACTATAGGCATCTCTGTAAGATTAACTGGGGCTAAAACTACGAGACATACTAAAGCAAGTATGGTTGTAAAACTTGTAAGGATAGTTCTCCTTAAATTTAAACTAATGGAACTATTGATCATCGAAGGGAGATCAATTTTGATATCTTCTTGAGAGCTTAGTGTTCTTAACCTATCAAATAAAACAATAGTATCGTTAATGCTATATCCAGCTATAAGTAAAATAGCTGCAATCATAGTTAAATTAAATTCAATATTAAATATGCTCATGAAACCTATAGATAAAACTACATCATGAAGTAAAGCTAATATTCCAGCAAAAGCAAACTGCCAATCAAACCTAATCCAAACATAAAGAGCTATAACAAAAATAGATGATAATAAAGCGTAAATAGAATTTTGAATTAAATCATCGCTAAATGTAGGTTCAATATATTCAGACATTAATATTTCAATGTTTGTTAAATTAGAAATTTTATCTTTTACGGCATCTAAGAATAATTTATCATCTACACCAGACTCCATTCTAATACTGTAGACATTAGAAGATATTTCTCTTTTTACTATAACTTCTCTTGATGTGTCTATTCTTGAAAAAATATCAGTTAATTCCTGATTATTTAAATCTGATCTTACCTCAACATTAAAACCACCTTTGAAATCAATTCCTAAATTTAAACCTTTAAATAAAATAAAAATTACGGTCATTACAATAAAAAAAGATGATGCCATATATGATAATTTACGATATTTAAAAAAATCAATCATTTAATTTTAAGACCAGTTTTATCAATAGGTACAATCTCAAGAAATAATTTCAAAACTACATAGGTAACTATAAGAGAAGAAAAAATTCCTATGATTAAAGAAATAGAAAATCCTCTGATTGGACCAAAACCAAAAGCGAATAAAAAAATTGCAGCAAATAAAGTTGTTAAATTTGAATCTAAAATAGTAATAAAAGCTGAATTAAATCCGGAGTTTTTAGGATCATCAGAATTATTTAAAAAATTTTCTTTTATTCTTTCGTATATTAAAACATTCGCATCAACACACATGCCGATTGTTAAAACAATTCCTATTACACCCGGTAAAGTTAATGTGGCATTCATTAGTGACATTATTGAAAATAACAATAGTAAACACGTAATAATTGAAATTGCAGTAAAGAGACCTGAAATTTTGTAATAAGCAATCATAAAAATAGTTATAGCAATTAAGGCTATAATAGAGGCATACACTCCTTTCGTTACTCCCTCCTTACCTAAAGAAGGACCAACTTGCTTTTCTTGAATAATCGAAATATCAGTTGGGAGAGATCCTGATTTTAATATGATAGCTAAATTATTAGCTTCTTCATTGCTAAAATTACCTGAAATTACTCCGGCACCACCAGTTATAGAATTTCTTACCACAGGAGCACTAATTAAAGTGCCATCTAAGACTATTGCTATTCTTTTACCAACATTTTTAGCAGTCAAGTCACCAAAAATATCCGCTCCAGCCTTATTTAAAGAGAATGAAACCACAGGTGAGTTATTGTCATACTGCATAGAGGCATCCTGAAGATAATCACCGGTTAAACTTGGTCTTGCCATAACCCTAATACTTTCATTGGTTTCACTATTTTCTAATAAAATTGTGTCAACAAAAGAATTTTTTTCTATGTGAAAATTTAATTTAGCTGTCTTAGAAATAATTTCTTTTACATTCTGATTAAGACTACCTGGAATTTCTAATAAAATTCTATTAAGACCTGTTTTTTGAATTGAGAGTTCTTTATTTCCAAGAAAATCAACACGAGATCTAATGATCTCAACAGCATTTAAAGTCATATCAGAAATAGATTTTTTAAAAAATTGATTTTCTATGTCTATTATTGAAATAAATTCAGTTTTTTTATTTAAAGTTAATCCCATAGATTGCAAAACTAAATTAGTTAATTTCGTTAAATCTTGAGTGCTATCAATTTCGATTTTACCATTATTAATTGATGAATTTAGGTCGTAATCTAAGTCTAACTGAGAAGCTATTTTTAAAAGTAAATTATTTTTAAAAACTTCTTCAGATAATTCTAATAAAAACGAGCTACCGCCCTGAATATCTAGTCCATAATTAATCTTATTTGATGAATTATTTTCATAAAAATTGGGTTTAATAGTAAAGTAACAAAAAAATAAAATTAGGAATGCAGACCAAAATCTCCATTTTCTTAAAATATTCATTTAATTATTAGTTATTAATCCTTATGGCCTATTAATTAATTGGAAATATCAGCAATCATACCTTTTGCAACTTTAACAGTTACATTATCAGCAACTTCTAAAGAAAGACTCCCGTCATCATTTACGTAATGAATTGTGCCCATAATTCCACCTTGTGTGACAACCTTGTCACCTTTTTTAAGATTAGTTATCATTTCTTTGTGACTTTTTAGTTTTTTTTGCTGCGGTCTAATTAGTAAAAAATAGAATACTACAAAAATTAGTATTAGAGGTAATATGCCTGTTAATTGTTCCATTATAAAATCCTTTAAATATATAAAAATAAACCATAAAATCTCAACAAACTCGTATGAAGTCAATATAAAAATAAAATTGGAAAATAAACATATATTATGCTGGAATCGTTATAAAAATGATTTTGAAAAAATATCTATAAGCAGTGTTGTTGATATAACGTCTCTATACGGACTTAATGAACAAATAAAAAAGATTGAAAAAAATACTGAAGCATTTGAATTAGGATTACCCTTCAATCATGGCTTACTATGGGGAGTAAGGGGAAGTGGAAAAAGTAGTTTAATAAGGGCTATTCTAAAAAATTTATTATTAAAAAGCTCAAATTGTGACGTCATCGAGATTAACAGTCAGGATATAGAAGACCTCCCAAATATATTCCTCAATCATAAATTCAAAAAGAAAATCATTTTATTTATTGACGACTTATCGTTTGAACAAAATGATAGAAGATATATTCAATTTAAATCTTTTTTAGAAGGTTCGTTTTATACTAATGAATTTAAATTTTTAACATATGTAACTTCAAATAGGAGGCACCTCATGAAAAGGGATATGTTAGACAATGAGAGATCATCTGCAATTTCACAAGATGAAGGTGTCGAAGAAAAGGTTTCTTTATCGGATAGATTTGGATTATGGGTAAGTTTTCATAACATTAATCAAAATGAATATATAGAAATAGTAAAACATTATTTTTCTTTAAATAAAATTCCATTTAACGAAGATATTAAAAGGGATTCCCTGAAATGGATTTTTGCTAGAGGCAATAGAACCGGGAGATCTGCTAATCAATTTTTTAAAAACTTCTGCTTAGAAAATAATATTACTTTAGACTAATAACTTTTTTTCCGCCCATATAAGATATTAAAACATCGGGCACTGTTATTGAGCCATCTTTACTTTGATAGTTTTCAACAATAGCTATGAGAGTTCTACCAACGGCCAACCCTGAACCGTTGAGAGTATGAAGATGAATATTTCCATCAACTGATTTATACTTTGCATTCATTCTTCTAGCTTGAAAGTCACCACAATTACTACAGGAAGATATTTCTCTGTATTTAGATTCACTTGGTAACCATACTTCAATATCATAAGTTTTTTTTGCAGAAAAACCCATATCACCAGAACTTAAAAGCATTACCCTGTAACTCAATTGTAATAAATCTAATATTGAAGTTGCACAATTTAACATTCTTTCCAACTCATCATTTGAGTCTTCGGGCTTAACTAATGAAACAAGTTCTACTTTTGAAAATTGATGTTGGCGTATCATACCTCTAGTATCTCTTCCTGCAGAGCCAGCTTCAAGCCTGTAACATGGTGTCCAAGCAGTATATCTTGCAGGTAAGTTTTTTTCAGTTGATATCGTATCTAAGTGCAAATTTGTAAGAGGAACTTCAGCTGTTGGTATGAGCCAGTGATTACTATTTGTTTTAAAAAGATCATCAGAAAATTTAGGAAGTTGTCCCGTTCCATATACAGCTGAATCTTTTACAAGGTTAGGCGGATTAACTTCGGAATAACCATATTCTTTAGTATGGGTATCAAGCATGAAATTTGCAATTGCTCTCTCCAATCTTGCAAAATCTTTTTTAAGGTAAACAAAACGTGCACCAGAAACTTTTGAAGCCTGATCAAAATCCATCATTTTAAGATTTTCACCTAAAACATAGTGAGCTAATGGAATAAAATCAAATATTGGTATCTTTCCAATAGTTTTGATTAGTTTATTATTTTTTTCATCTTTCCCAAAAGGGACTTCAGTATCAGGTAAATTTGGTAAAGATGATAAAATCAAATTAATTTCATAATCAATTTTTAATAAATCTTTTTCTAAACTATCAATTTTTTCTTTAATTAAATGAACATCTTCCTGAAGTGTCAATTTTTCAGAATCATTAGCATGTGAAAATTGAGATGATATGAATTTTCTTTTAGATCGGAGATCTTGAGAGGATGTAAGTATTTCACGTTTAGATTTATCTAAATTAAGTATTTTTTTAGAATGAGGCTCTAAAAATCTCAGTTTTAAAAACTGATCAAAATCATCAGGATGGTTTCTAATATAATTTATATCATGCATCTTTTTTATCTTTTTTCTTTTTTTCTAGAAATCTAGAAATTAATATTGATATTTCATAAAGGAGAATTATTGGTAATGCTAGTGAAATTTGAGAAAAAGGGTCAGGAGGCGTAATTATTGCTGCAAAGACAAAAGATAAAACTATTGCATACTTTCTAAATGCCACTAATTGATCAATAGTTAAAATGCGAAATCTGACACATAAAAGTAATACGACGGGAAGCTGGAAAGCTAATCCAAAAGCAAATATAAACGTCATCATTAAAGACAAATATTCATTCATCTTAGCTTGTAAAGTTATATTAATAAGATCAGATTGAGATGATTGAAAACTTAAAAAAAAATTCCAAGCAATAGGTGATATTAAATAGTAAACAGTTGCAGCTCCAAGAAGAAATAAAAAAGGTATCGAAATTAAAGTTGGAAATGAAATAGATTTTTCTTTTTTAAGCAGTCCCGGTGAAACAAAACTCCAAATCTGATATGAAAGAAATGGAAATGAAATAAAAGCAGCAGTAAAAAATGAAACTTTTACATTAGTTAAAAAAGCTTCTTGTAATGCCGTGTAGATTAAACCATTACCGTCTCCTAGAATGTCAGTAAGAGGTTTGGCCAAAAAGACAAAAAGTTGTTTTGAAAAATAAAAGCAAACAATAAAAGATAAAATAAAAAAAATTATTGAAAATAATAGTTTTTTTCTAAGTTCTTTGAGATGATCAAAAAAATTCATAGTCTCACTTACTTCTTCGTCAGGCATCTTTTTCCAAATCTAAAATATTTTTATTATTTTTATCAATGAACTTGTCTAGATCTTTACCTTCTTTGATAATTGCTTCTTTAGTATTCAAAATTTCTTTTTTTATGTTTTTAATTTCAGAAAATTCAGTCACCTCTTCAACTGTTTTTGTAAATTCATTAGATAGATTTTTTAAATTAGCTATAATTGATTTAATAGTTTTTATTAAAACTGGTAACTCTTTAGGTCCAACCAATATCACACAGACAATTAGGATGATGGAAATTTCCATCCAGCCTAGAGAGAACATTTAATCTTCCTTTTTAGGATCTTCTTTTATTTCTGTTGTGGCATCTTCATCAGACATGCCTTTTTTAAAAGATTTAATTCCTTTTGCCATATCTGACATTAGTGATGGAATTTTTCCTTTTCCAAATAATAGTAAAACTATTATTAAAACAATAATCCAATGCCATAAACTGAATGTTCCCATTTATTAAAAATAGCTTATTTAGAAGTTAAATTCTACTAAAAATGAATATATGCCTACTATCTAACTCAATTGAAACGGAACTAGCTGGCTCCGGAAGAAAATCACCAGGGACTTTACTGTGCATGTGAAATTTTTCACCACTGGCGTTAGAAACAGTCATATGAACAATAGCATGATTGCCTATAAATTTTGATTCAACAACAACTCCATTCACTTCACTTATTAATGGTGATTTTTCCTTACTAAGGATTAGAGCTTCAGGTCTAATTATAATATCTACATCTTGACCACTAAGGAAATTTGAAGTTTTAATTTTGCCAATTGGAGTAATACAATATCCGTCTATGACTTTAGTAGTATATAGGTTAGTTTCTCCAAATAAAGATGCGACATAACTATTTTTGGGGTTATAGAAAATATCATAAGGAGTTCCTACTTGAATAATAGAGCCTTCATTAATAACTATTATCTGGTCACTTATAAACATCGCTTCCTCAGCATTATGAGTAACTATAATTGCTGAAGATTCTAGACTTTTAATAAGATGAAGAGTGTCATCAATGATTTCTTTTTTCAAAGATGTATTTAAATCTGAAAAAGGCTCATCTAATAAAAGTAATTTAGGTTGAACTGCTATAGATCTAGCTAGAGCTACTCTTTGTTGTTCACCTCCACTTAATTGATGAGGATATTTATTAAGAAAATTCTTAATCTTAGCTAAAGAAATAACCTGATCCGTTAGTTGTTTTTTATTTTTTTGAGAGTTCGCAGCAAAACTAATATTTTCTAGAACTGTCATATGAGGAAAGAGAGCAAAATCCTGAAATACATATGAGATGGATCTTTCTTCAGGTGGCAAGTTAATCTTTTTATAACTAACTAAATTATCATGTAAATATATTTTACCATTTTGAATTTCTTCTAATCCTGAAATTAGTCGAATTAAAGTTGTCTTCCCACAACCTGAAGGACCTAGAATAGAAATGATAGAATTTTCTTCTATTTTGAAACTAATATCATCAAGAGCTTTTGTGTTATCAAAATAATGGGTTAGATTTTGAACGTTAAGTATCATTAGAGTTATTATCTAGTTGGCTTTGAGAAAAATCATCTAGATTTTCCTCTTCTTCACCATCATCAACCAGAGCATCATCATCTAAACTGTCCGCGACCTCCTGAATATTCAGAGAAGAGAAATTCTCATTTAAAATACCAGAATTTCTCAATTCTTCAATTCCAGGTAAATTATCTAACGTACCTAAACCAAAATGAAGAAGAAAGTCATCAGTGGTATTCCAGAGAATGGGCCTGCCGGGAACTTCTTTTCTTCCACCAGGCTGTATCCAATTAAGTTCCATGAGCTGGTCTAAAATGCCCTGGCCAATAATAACACCTCTTATTCCTTCAATTTCAGATTTAGTAATAGGTTGGTGATAAGCAACTATAGATAATGTCTCAATAGCCTGCTTAGAAAGTTTCTTTTTAATTTCCCTCTTCTCATGAAATATTTCACTCAAATTTTCATTAGTAACAAAAATCCAACCATTACCAATTTTTCTTAAATTAATTCCCTTGTCAGCATAATCACTAGAAAGATCGTTGAGCATGGGAGATATGTCTTCATGTAAATCTAAACGTTTTTTAATTTCATCTTCTTTTATTGGTTTAATTGATGAAAAAATTAAAGCCTCTACTTTTTGAATTGTATTATTCATATTTTTTATAATAGATATCAGTGAAAGGCATAGCCTGTTTTATTACCAATGTCTTTTCTGTATTTTGATTTTTTTTAGCCATTTGAAGCCCAGCACCAAAAGTACTTGAAATAAAAGATTTATTTAATAATTTATTTTGAAGATTTTCAGGCATCAAACTTTCCAATGAAAACCAATCATCAAATGAAGAAATTTTATCCTTAAGTACTCTTTGGCCATCTTTTAATGAAAAAAGTTTAGCTGTAGAAAATTTTAAAGTATAGTTTTGATTTCTTCTATAAATATTGGTGTAAGCTTTTAACAGATCATAAAGTTTATCTTTAATAATATAAGATTTATCAACTTTTAATTTAAACTTATTCTTATTAGGAAAAAAATCATGTTCAAATTTAGGTAATTCGAAAAGAGATTTAGAATTTTTATTAAGTAATTCAAGAATGATTAATCTATTAGTTAGATATCTTGTTACTTTTTTTACATCCTCTTCCTTATTTTTATTAACCAAAAATTTAGATTTTAAGAAAATCATTATAGCAGCCATTAACAAATATTCTGAGGCTAAATCAATATTTACAGATTTAATATTATCAATAAATCTAAGATATTGATTACATAAATCTAAAATAGGTAATTTTTTGATATCATACTTTTTTTTATGAACGAGTTCCAATAAGACATCAAGGGGTCCCTGATACTCATTAATTGATATATTTAAATTAGATTCCATGTTTTCTTAAAATATTATCATAAATATCCCTATAATCCTTAATATTTATAATTTTAGATGATTTTTTTGGAATCCAATTTTTTTTATACTTTACAAATAAGTTGTACCTATCAGTCCTCTTAAAATTTTCAGAAAAATAAATGTATTTATCTAAATTATCCGAACAGTCTAAGAGAATATCAATATCCAATTTATTAGATAAATCACATATCATTTTGAAATCAAATTTCACAGCCTTCATAGAAAGGTCATCAGACATCAATAAGCCTTGAAAATTAATTTTAGATCTTATTATTTGATCAATAATTTTTGAAGAAAATGTTGCAATAAAATCTGGATCAATTTTTTTATATATAATATGAGAAGTCATAGCTAAGGGCAAATAATTAAAATTCTTAAAAGAATTAAAATGAGGAGTCAATTCTTTTAAAGAAAAATTAGTAGTAGGTATTACCTTATGACTATCTTTTGGTGTTACACCATGGCCTGGTATATGTTTAATGACAGGAATTAGTCCTAAATTAATATTATTTAAAATAATAATTTCATTTAATTTTTTAACAATTTTTAAATCAGGTCCGAACGTTCTTTTAGAAATAAATTTAGCAGTGTTACTAGTTGGTAAGTCTAATACAGGAACAGTATTAGAGTCAAAGCCCCATTCATTCAGGTAATAAGCTGTAATAATTGATTTAAGAAAAATAAGAGTTTTAGCTAATTCTTTATTTTTTAAAAAAATTTTATAATATTGATAATTATCTAAAAAATTAAGATCTTTAAAAAATTTAAATCTATCAACTATGCCACTTTCCTGATCTACAAAAACTAAAGTAGATGAAGATGATAATTTTATATTTTTAATAAGTATTTTTAATTTGATTATATTAATAATATTTTTAGAGAATAGAATAACCCCAAAAGGTTTATATTTTTTAATATAATTAATTTCATTTTTTTTTAATATAGTAGTACTTATTGATATTATAATAGGTGTTTTCATTTAATGAAATCTAAATTATCCGACTCAATCAATTGAATTGAATTTTGTAAATAGTATTGAAAGAAATATAAGTATAAATAAAATAATAAAATAATAATTAAAATAAAAAGAAATGAACTTATAAGAAATCTTAAATTTTTATAAATTTTCAATTAATTACATTTCAGTCTTTGGCTTAATACCCAATATATTAAGACCTGCATTTAGTGTTTCCAAAAATCTGCTAAGTAAGATCTCTGTTTTAAGATTCATATTTTTATCATTATCTAAAAATTTCAATTCAGGTCTGTCTTTTGATGCTGACCAATAAGAATGAAAAGATGAGGCAAGCCCTTCTAGATAATGAGCAATTAGATGCACCTCATTACGATTTGTAGCCTGAAGAATAACTTCGTTCCATTGAAATATTTTTTTATAGAGTATTTTCAATTCTGGAGACCAAATAATTGAATTTTTATTAATTAGGTTCTTTTTTTTTAAAACAGAATGTGATCTAGCAGAAGCATATTGAATATAGTAAATAGGATTTTCTTTATTTTCCTTTTTAATTAAATCAATATCTAAATCCATATGTGTGTCATTTTTTCGATAGCACATAAAATATCTAAAATTATCTACACCAATCTCATTAATTAACTTATCTAATTCAAAAATAGTACCCTCTCGTTTTGATAACTTTTGGATAATATTATCTCTCTTTAAATTAACTATTTGACAAAATACAACATTAAAATCAATTTGCTTATGAACAGCCGTTAACGCCGACTTAAGTCTAGTTAGGTATCCTAAATGATCAGCCCCCCAAATATTTATTAAAATATCAAACCCTCTACTAACTTTATCTAAATGATAGGCTATATCATTTGCAAAATAAGTTGGGGTTCCATCATTTTTTGTAAGAGCTCTATCCTCATCATCACCAAACTGAGAAGATTTAAAAATTAATATATTATTATCTTTTTTAGTTTCATTATAATCTTTTGGTTGTTGGAGTTTACCCTCATAAACTAAATTATCTTTTTTCAAAATAGAAAGGGCTTTAGAAAAATGATCTTTGTTCATAATTTCAGTTTCATAAATGACAGAATTAAAGTGAATATTAGTAGATTTTAAAACACTTAATGACTTTGTAACTAAATTTTTAATAGCGAAATTAACAATTTGATTTTTTTGATCATTGGAAATATTTATATTAATTAAATTTTTAAATTTTAAATAACATGAATCTGCAATCTCTTTAATGTATTCGCCCTTATAAAACTGATTAAAAGGTAATGATAAATTGTATTTTTCTGAAATTGTAAATAAAATCGAAGATAAAAATTCATTAATTTGATTACCTGTATTATTGACATAATACTCTCTATTTACTTTATAGCCATTAAACTCATATAAATTTGAAAGAACGTCACCGACTACAGCACCCCTTCCGTGAGCTAAATGCAATGGACCTGTTGGGTTTGCGGAAACAAATTCTATATTCAAAGATTTAGCTTTGATAGTCCTTTCGTCTTTAAATGAAATCAAATTATCAAAACCATCTTCGTTTAAGAAAAAATTAATGAATCCTGGTCCAGCTAATTCAGATTTCTCAACTAATGGATGGGTGAAATTCTTAAGTATAATTTCAGCAATTTTTATAGGAGACATGGATAGTAATTTTGCGTATTGCATACAAATATTAGTTGTCAGATCACCTTTTTGATCAAAAAGTAGCTCTAGCTGAATACTATTAATTTCAATATCTAAATCTTTATTATGAGTTAAAAGGGATTTTTTAAGATTTTTTTTAATAGAACTAAACATTTTTTTTATAAAATTTTACTGCAAAATCATCAGTCATACCGCAGATAAAATCAATAATAACTCTTTTCTTGGAGACATCATCATTTATTTTACTAAACAAATTATCAGGTAAGGATTTTTCACTATTCATTAAAAAACTAATTAAAAAGCTTACTATTAGTTGTGCATTTTCTTTTCCCTTAGTAACTAAATCTGACGTATAAAAATTATCAAATAAAAATTTTTTTAACTCTAATACTAGAATTTTTGATTGAGGGCTAAATTCAACTAAGAAATGATCATAATTTATTACTTCCGTGGCATTATTTATATTTGATTCTGAGATATTTTTTTTAGTTTGATTGAAGACATCTAAGATTAAAAAATTGATTATAAATCTTGTTAGATTATTTCTAAAAACATCTGAATCTATAATAGAATTAGTTTCATATTTTGAAATTTCAAAAAAAGATTTTATAGATTTAATTTGATTCATTGTAATAGCCTTAGATCTTAAGGCGTCGTCAAAATCATGAGCTATATATGCAATATCATCACAAATAGCAGCAACTTGTGCTTCAAGTGAAGGGTTTAAATTTAAATCAAATGTAAAACTTTTGGATAAATTAAAATCATACGAAGTATCTAAAACTGGACCATTATGTTTAATAATACCGTCTAATGTCTCCCATGATAAATTCAACCCTTCGTAATTAATATATTTCTTTTCCAGCAAAGTGACTTGTCTAAAAGATTGCACGTTATGATTAAAGGTTTTATCTAACTCTTTAATAATAATTTCCTCACCAGCATGGCCAAATGGAGTATGACCAAGATCATGAGAGAGAGCTATTACTTCAGATAGATCTTCATTCAACCCTAACCTTCTAGATAATGATCTTGCAAGCTGAACTACCTCCAATGTATGAGTTAATCTATTTCTATAATAGTCCCCTTTTTCAAACATGAAAACTTGAGTTTTATCTTTTAATTTTCTGAAAGCAGTAGAATGAAGGACTCTATCTCTATCACGCTCAAAAATATCCCTTACATCAGGTTCTACTTTTATAAGTCTTCCTTTGGACAAATCATTTTTAACTGATAAATTAAAATACATATGGTTGATATTAATATAACAGATAGCGCTATAAGTAAAATTCAAGAAGTGCTTAAAAAACAAAATAAAGATTTCTTTAGAATTAAGGTTAAAGGTGGTGGATGTTCGGGATTTCAGTATATTTTCAAAACAGATAGCGAATACTCTATGGAAAAAGATAATATATATAGGCTTAAGGAAATTGAAATTGTGATTGATAAGAAATCTCTACCTTTCATTAAAGATTCAGAGTTAGATTATAAGAATGAATTAGTAGGTTCAAGCTTTTCAATATCTAATCCAAATGCAAAAAACTCCTGTGGATGCGGAAGTTCATTTAGTATTTAAACGTGAAGATCGTCTCCTGGAATGTTAATTCGGTAAGAGCGCGCGAACCTCTATTGCAATTACTAATAGAAAAAGAAAATCCTGATATTTTATGTCTTCAGGAGTTAAAAACAGAGGATAAAAATATTATAAATGATTTTTTTAAATCAAATGGGTATGAAAATATTAGCGCTACACAAAAAGCTTATAATGGAGTCGCTATTGGTTATAAAAACCAAAAAAAAATAAAAACTATAAATTTAGATAATCTTAATAATCCTCAAGCAAGAAATAATTGTATTTTATTAGAAGATCACAAGACTGCTATCCTTAATTGTTATTTTCCCAATGGTAACCCTATAGAAACTGATAAGTTTGAATTAAAAACTAACTGGATGAGACTTATATTAACTCACCTAAAAGAACTTAAAAAGAAATATAACATTATTGTTACGGGGGATTTCAATGTTATTCCTAATGATATAGATGCGCATGATATTAAAAAATTTAAAAATGACGCCCTGATATCTAAAGAGGCAAGAAAATTTTTCTATACTTATAAAAATCTAGACTTAATAGATCCATTTGAATTCCAAGATAAAATTTCAACATATACATTTTTTGATTATAAAACGTATAAATTTGGAAAAAATGAAGGAATAAGAATAGATTTTTTTCTTATATCGCCTTATTTATTTAAAAAAATAAAGAAAACAAAAGTTTTGAAGGAGTATAGAGATATGGAAAGACCGTCCGATCACTGTCCCATCTTGCTAGAGTTAGATATCTGAGTAAACTCTTTTTTCTTTCTTGGCACCAGGCTGAGTTAATGCACCTAAATATGCAGGTCCAACTGTTTGAGCATATTTCCATAATGCTCCTGAAGTAAATTCAGGATCTTTAGGTTTCCATTGTTTTTTTCTTTCAGTGAGAATTTCTTTAGAGACATTTAAATTAAGAATATTTTTTAGAGCATCTATTTCAATTTCATCACCATCTTCCACTAAGGCAATTGGACCACACTCAAAGGCTTCAGGCCCAACGTGACCGATACAAAATCCTCTAGTCCCACCAGAGAAGCGACCGTCTGTAATTAAAGCAACTTCTTCACCAAGACCTTGTCCATAAATAGCACTTGTAGTCGAAAGCATTTCTCTCATACCAGGACCACCTTTAGGGCCTTCGTATCTGATTACAAGAACATGTCCAGATTTAATTTTACCTTCTAATACAGCACTCAAAGCATCCTCTTCACGTTCAAAACAAATAGCATTACCTTTGAAGTAAAGTTTTTCCAAACCTGCGATTTTAACAATTGCACCATCAGGAGCTAATGAACCTTTTAATCCAACAACGCCACCTGTTTTGCTAATAGGTTTATCAATTGGATAAATCACATCTTGGTTTTTTGGTATCTCAACATCTTTAACATTTTCTGCTAAAGTTTTTCCAGTAACGGTCATACAAGATCCATCAATTAAACCTCCATCAATTAAAATTTTAATTAAAACAGGAACTCCTCCTATTTCATATAAATCTTTAGCGACGTACTTACCTCCTGGCGCAAGATTGCCAATGTAGGGCGTGGATTGAAAAATTTTAGTAACATCCTCTAGATTAAAATCTATTCCTGCTTCACTAGCCATAGCAGGTAGGTGTAAGCCCGCATTTGTAGAGCCTCCAGAAGCTGAAACAACTATAGCTGCATTAATTAAAGATTGTTTAGTAACTATGTCTCTAGGGCGAAGATTTTTTTCAATCAATTCCATTACAGTTTTTCCACTCTCATATGCATATTTATCTCGACTTTCATATGGGGCTGGTGTCATAGCAGATCCAGGAAGAGCTAAACCTATGGTTTCAGATACACAGGCCATCGTATTTGCAGTAAATTGACCACCACAGGATCCTGCTGAAGGGCAAGCCACACACTCTAAGTCATGAAGTTCTTGATCAGTCATTTTTCCACTAGAATGTTTTCCAACAGCCTCGAATACATCCACTACTGTTACATCTTTACCTTTATAAACACCTGGTAAAATTGAACCTCCGTACATGAAAACAGATGGAACATTTAAACGAAGCATAGCCATCATTAAACCAGGTAATGATTTATCACACCCAGCCAAACCAACTAATGCATCATAACAATGACCTCTAACAGTTAACTCGGTAGAGTCAGCAATAATTTCTCTACTAATAAGAGATGATTTCATTCCTTCATGGCCCATAGCGATACCATCAGTAACAGTGATAGTTGTAAATTCTCTAGGCGTTCCTTTAGCGTCCCAAACTCCCTGTTTAGCTGATTGAGCTTGTCTTGAAAGAGATATATTGCAAGGAGCCGCTTCATTCCAAGTAGTGACAACACCTACAAAGGGTTGGTTAATTTGCTCTTCTGTCATGCCCATAGCGTAATAGTAAGATCTGTGTGGAGCGCTTGTAGGCCCTACAGATACATGACGACTAGGTAAATTTTTTTTATCAACCATATTAGATGTTACTCAATATACTATTGATTTTAATTAATTCTAGCTTTATCGCTTTAAGTCTTGAAGTATTCTGAGAAATTAATTCTTCGGGAGCTTTTTCTATAAAAGTAGTATTTGACAAATTTCTAGAAATAGAAATTTCCTCTTTATCTAAAGTATTTTTATTTTTAGTTAATTTTTCTTTAATTTTTTCAAAATTTGAATTTTCAAAAAGAATTTGAAATTCCTTGTCTTTAAAAGGTAAAGTTACAGAATTAACAATAGGTAAATTTTTTAATTTTTTTCTTGTCATAAATTCAAAGATTTCCTTATTCGAAATAAGGATTTCCTGAAGATTAACATCAGGTGAATATAACTCAATTTTTTCATCTTTTTTAATTTCAAAAAGTTTTTCTAAAGATCTAATCTCTTCAACAAATGATATAAATAAATTTGCTTTTTTTAGTGAATTCTGATCAATACTAATATCAATATCTTTCCATTGTTTTATCATTAATGTTGTTTCGTTATTTTGTTGCCATAATTTTTCTGTTATGAAAGGAACAATAGGATGAAGTAATTGAAGTAGTGAATTAAAAACTAAATTAAAAGTATATTTAGTTTCTTCACAGTCATCACCATCTAGTAATGTTTTTGAAATTTCAATATACCAATCGCAAAAAGTGTGCCATGTGAAATGATAAAGTTTATTAGCAACTTCATGAAATAAATAACCTTTATAAAGTTTTTGAATTTCTTTATTTGTTTTTTGTAGTTCATCTAAAATCCAAAGATTAAAAATATTGTTAACATCTATTTTAGATTTATTTTTTAAAGGATAAATATTTTTAAATTCAGCATATCTAAATGCATTTACTATTTTAGTTATAAAATTTCTGTAGCCAGCAATTCTCTGCTCACTTAGCCTTACATCTCGTCCGGGAGTATTAAGTGAAGTTAGTGTAAATCTTAACGTATCCGAACCATAGCGATCAATAATCTCCAAAGGATCAATTACATTTCCTTTTGATTTTGACATTTTTTTGCCATTCTCATCTCTAACTAAGGCGTGAATATAGACAGTTTTAAAGGGTGTTTCTTTCATGAATTTATTACCCATCATCATCATTCGTGCAACCCAAAAAAAGATAATATCAAAACCTGTAACTAATACAGAGTTAGGATAGAAGTTATCTAGTACTTTATTATTTTTCGGCCAACCTAATGTTGAAAAAGGCCATAATGCAGATGAAAACCATGTATCAAGAACATCTTTATCTCTTTTTAAGATTATTTTATCCGCTTTATAATAGTTAATTGCTTCAGCTCTTGCTAAATCTTCCGTTTCCGCACAAAACTCTTTACCATCTGGGCCGTACCAAATAGGTATTTGATGTCCCCACCAAATTTGTCGAGATATACACCAAGGTCTGATATTTTCCATCCACTGAAAATAGGTTTTATCCCAATTTGATGGGAAAAATTCTGTCTTATTTGATTTTACGGCTGCAATGGCATCTTTAGCTAACTCTTTGGCATTACAGTACCACTGAAATGTTAAGTATGGCTCTATGATAGTATTAGAACGATCACCGTAAGGAATAGTAGTTTTATAGTCTTCAATTTTTTCTATGAGGCCCATTGAATCTAATTCTTTAACTATTTTTTTTCTAGCTTCAAATCTATCTAAACCAACATATTCTAATGGGCAATTATCATTTAAGCTTCCATCTTCATTAAGAATATTAAGAAGCTCTAAGTTATGTCTTTTACTAACATCGAAATCATTAAAGTCATGAGCGGGAGTAATCTTCACAGCTCCTGTGCCTTTTTCAGGGTCTGAATAGTCGTCATAAATTAAAGGAATTTTTCTACCGGTTAAAGGAACACTGAATATAACATTTTTAAAATGAGTAAATCTTTCGTCTTTTTGATTTACGGCAATTGCCATATCACCAAAAATTGTCTCAGGCCTAATAGTTGCTACTGTTATATGATCACCATTTGATCCCAAGTATTTAATATAATAAAGTTTTGTGTTAACATCTTTTTGAATGACTTCTAAGTCAGAGATTGCAGTTTTAAAATTAGTATCCCAATTAACTAATGCTTGATCTTTATAAATTAAACCTTCTTTATATAAACTTACAAAAACTTTTCCTACGGCCTCCGAAAGACCTTCGTCCATAGTAAATCTTTCCCTAGACCAATCTGCTGAACTGCCTAATCTTTTTAATTGATTGATGATGCTGGATCCAGATTCCTCTTTCCACTCCCATACTTTTTCAATAAATTGCTCTCTCGTAAGATCTTTTCTGTATATATTTTCTTTAGCTAAATTTCGCTCAACTACCATTTGGGTAGCTATGCCAGCGTGGTCAGTTCCAGGTTGCCACAACGTGTTGTAGCCATTCATTCTATGGTAACGAATAAGAATATCTTGAATAGTATTATTAAGAGCATGCCCCATATGGAGTGATCCCGTAACATTGGGAGGTGGAATACAAATGGAAAAATTTTTATCGAAATTATAAGTTGGTTCGAAGCATTTCTGATCTAACCATTGTTGATAAATTTCAGTTTCATATTTTTTTTTATCTTGGAGGTCATCCATAAACTAAAAAATAAATGGCTCTTCGGTTATATATTTATAAATATACTGAGTAACAGCTTCATCTAAAATCAGTCTTGAACATGATTCATCAGATTTTATATACTTAATAATTTTATGCTTAAATTCTTCATTATCGATTATACAGACCAATACTGCCTCAGAATTCATTCTAGAAATAATATTATTAGGCTCTTGATCGATAGAGCCATTAATTACTATTTTGGAGTACTTACTGAGGTCAAGAGAATTGCTTTCAAAAAAATCATTAATAGTATTTGGTAATAAATTGCACTGAAAAAAATCTTTTGATAGATTTTTTTTAAATATAGGCAACATTACATCTGAAGTTTCTATACAGTCTACACTTAAAGCTAATTGAGACATAACTGATGTACTAATACCTATAGAGGAACCAACTTCTAAAATATGTGAATTTTTAATATCACCTAAAGATTGTATTAAGTTGGCCGAGGTAAGAGGTGGTAATAAAAATCTACCGTCACTATGTTGAATTAAAATATCAGAGTAAGATAAATGTCTTAAATCTTCAGGAAAAAAATTTTCTCTTTCCATATGTTCATATATGCCCACTAAATCACTATTAGAGATACGATTAGCTCTTAATTGGTTTAGTACCATATTTGTTCTGGCTTCATTAAAATTCATAATTATTCATATTTATTATAATATAATATGCATACAATCAAATTGCATAATGTCCACATTGCAGTAGTATTTTGAAAATGGAAATTATTATCCTTAAATTTTTCCACTTTTTAGCTTTATTTGCAGCAGGCGGTATAGGCCTAGGCGGAGCAGTTATTCAGTCCATATATGTCAAAGAAGGTAAGATTCCAGAACCTCACCTCGGTAAAGCATTTAGAATTTTAGGATTTGTAGGGTTAGGATCCATAATAACTTTATGGGTTACAGGAATGATACTGGCTCAATCTTTGTATGGTGGTTTTCTCATAAACTCAGCGTTCATGGTTAAAATTGTAGGAGCGGCTATTGTTTTAATAGTTTCATGTATATCTAATTTTCATGTCTATAATTCTTTTAAAAACCAATTCCCACCTAATTCAAAACTAATGAAACATATGATGAGCTTAAGTAGAATAGGGTTAGTTTTAGCTATTGGAGGAGCAGCTATAGCTTTTATCTAAATTAAGATTTTTAAAGTAAAATAAAAGTAAAATTATTAAAAAAATAAGTATATATAATATCTACTAATGGCCCGCTGGCAGATTGGTTATGCAGGGGATTGCAAATCCTCGTAGCTCGGTTCGATTCCGGGGTGGGCCTCCAA
>ENA-OSJC01000885-OSJC01000885.1-marine-metagenome-genome-assembly--contig:-NODE-885-length-27062-cov-3.812266_pt1 | contig 27062 bp, 22 predicted proteins | sample MGYA00237885_ERZ534234 | MGnify/ENA primary metagenome ERZ534234 (study PRJEB26413, sample SAMN06343907) | marine metagenome | isolation source: coastal waters | place: Atlantic Ocean: West Antarctic... | reverse complement strand
TTCGGAAGTAAAGATGAGGTCAAATTAGTTATTTAAATATGATTGAATAGATGATATGGATTTAAAATCTTTACCAATAATTAAAGTTAAATCAACATCTAGGTTTGGGTCAGCAATAGTAATTACTTGTTTAGGGTTTTTGATGTCAAAGCCAAGTGCGCTAGCTACCATTTTCATCCCAAAAATATTTTCATTGCGTTGGATAAGAATAGTTTTATCATAATCAAAATGATCAGCATTTTCAGATCTTACTACATCTACACGAATATTTCTTAATAGATCTGAAAATTTAGCAGCAAGTCCAGGTTCGCCACATCCATTCAAAATTTCAACTTGAATATCCATAACAGGATTTAAATCATAAATTTTTGTAGCTAGATTTGGAGTATTATTAAGGGAAGGAAACACTTCAATTGGCACACCTGTCTGGCTTTGACTTCCAGAGAATGAAAATATAAAGGCAACTAGGAGTAAGGAGAATATTGCAATAGCAGCATTAACGATACCCATATTTTTAGACCGGCCCCTCTTAGATTTATTTTTTAACTTGGACACTAACGAGGATTATAAAAGCGTGAATACGGTCTTCCATAATTATATCGCGGGTAATTATTCATAGAAAATTTAAAAAATAAGTTTTCAGTTGGTTTATAGTCTAAACTGGCATCATAATAAATTTGAGATCCATTTAATCCATTATTAGCGGAAGGGTTAATTCCACCAATTGGAGAAGCCAAGCTAAATTGAGTTGAAAGTTTTAGATTGTCTTTTAATAAATAACTGATTTGATTGGTATAAGCACCCATTGTCATAGATTGACTACCAGCATTCATCATACTAACATTGAAGCTATGATTCATAGAGAATCTATTGGGGTCAAGCATTGGAAGCATTCGCGCTTGAGAAAGACCTTGAGTATTCACCGGCACCATTCTTTCTGGTAAAGATGAGCGCAGCTGCGCTATGACCAATGTAGAAAGTATTGTGAATGCTATGATTCTTTTAATAATTGTTTTCATAATCATATATAAGATACAAAGAAAAGATAGTATTTGTTCCAGCCAATTTTAAATTAATATCGATTATTAATTATTGCACCACCAATACACTCCTCACCTCTATAAAACACTATAGATTGACCTGGCGTTATCGCAAACTGAGGTTTCTTGAATTCAACTTTACATTTATCGAAGGATAATTCAACAATTTTACAATTTTGATCAGCTTGTCTGTACCTAATTTTAGCTGAAATATTTTCTAATGAATGCGGTGGAGATCCTTTAATCCAATGAATGCCGTCGGCATTTAAACCTTGATGAAAAAGTGAAGGATTATCGTGTCCTTGGGCCACAATTAATATATTATTTTCTATATCTTTATCAGCTACAAACCATGGTGCTTCTATATTGCCATGCCCACCGCCAATTCCAAGCCCTTTCCTCTGACCCATAGTATAATATGTTAAGCCTTCATGTTCCCCGCAGATTTTACCTTTGATAGTTTGAATATATCCAGGTTTAGCTGGGATATATTTTTTTAAAAATTCTTTAAAAAACTTTTGCTCACCTATAAAACAAACACCCGTACTATCTTTTTTTGCATAATTAATTAGACCTGAGTCTTCAGCTAATTTTCTGACTGTAATTTTTTCTATATTTCCAAGAGGAAATATACTTTTTGATAAGGCCTCCTGACCTAGAAGATATAAAAAATAACTTTGATCTTTTTTTTGATCTTGGCCTTTTAATAATTTAAAGCCATCTTTAGTCTCAATAATTTGAGCGTAATGTCCAGTTGCAATTTTGCTAGCACCTAAGTCTAAAGCATAATCTAAAAATGCTTTGAATTTTACTTCACGATTACATAAAACATCAGGGTTTGGCGTCCTACCTTTTGCATATTCATCGATAAAATATTGAAAAACTTTTTCCCAGTACTCGTTTGAAAAATTTACACTTCTTAAAGGTATATCTAAATAATCACAAATTGAAAGTGCATCTTTATAATCTTCTTCAGCATTACAGTTTTCCTCATCACCTTCCCAGTTTTTCATAAAAACACATTCAATCTTATAGCCTTTGTCTTTAAGAATTTTAGCAGTTACTGAACTATCTACACCACCACTCATTCCAATAATAATTGTATCAGACATTCGTGTATTTAGCCAAAGCATTTACTAAAGTATTGACATCTGCCATTGTGTTACTTCGACCAAAACTAATTCTTATAGTTGAAATATTTTGACTTTCAGGTAAGCCCATCTCCTCAAGGACAAATGAGGGCTTAACCGAACCTGATCCGCAGGCAGAACCACTTGAAACTTCTATTCCTTCACGATCTAACTCTGCTAATAAAATATCACTCTTCTTGTTTAAAAAAGAAGCGCTTATAACACCAGGGACATGTTTTTTAGGGTGCCCATTATAAATAACATTTGTACAATAATTAGATAAACTAGATTTGAATGTAGCTTCTAATTCTTCTAAGTGAAGAATACGAGAATCTAAATTTTGAACAGCAAGTCGCACAGCTTCAGCTAGACCAACTATACCAGAGATATTTTCTGTGCCAGCTCTAAGTTGACTTTCTTGCCCACCTCCAATAATGATAGGATTTAATTTAGATTCATTTTTTTTATATAAAAAACCAACACCTTTTGGTCCATAAAATTTGTGACCTGAAAAACTTAAATAGTCTGCTCCTAAATCATTTACTGATAAAGGTGTTTTTCCAAGCGCTTGAACTGAATCAGAATGAAATGGGATATTTTTTGATTTTGAAACTTGAATAAGACTATTTATTGGATTTATTGTTCCAACCTCGTTATTAACCATCATAATGCTTATTAATCCTGTATTTTTCTGGATAGCTTTTTCAAGCTCGGTGGGATTTACTTCTCCAAATTTATTTACGGGTAATTTTGTATAAGTGACACCAAAAGGTGCAATTGAATCTAATACTTTCAAGATAGCAGGGTGTTCAACTGAAGAAGTTATAACATGTTTATTCTGTTCAAATATTAATGACCACAAAACTGCATTATTTGCTTCTGTTCCACTTCCGGTGAAAATAATTTCATTTGGAGCAGCATGGATCAAATCAGCAATAATTCTTCTAGAAGATTCAATGATGGCTTTGGATTTTCTACCTGAAGAGTGAATGCTTGAAGGATTTCCAAAATGAGCTTCAGATATGGAGTTCATCTTATGCAGAACAATCGGATGAATTGGCGTTGTTGCGCTATGATCAAAGTATGGCATGAATTAGCCTAATCTAATATAAATAAATTAAAAGTATAAGAAATGACCTTAAAGGTCATTTCTTATTGAAGCATATTTAACTGTATTCTGAAGGTTTGCATAAAAAGGAGGCTTTAGTTCTTCAAGTAATTCTATCGTTTCTGATTTATTATAATCATATCGAATTACATCCCATTTAATTTCATCTCCTACTGTTAAAAAAGCAACTGCGCCTCGAGGGTCTTCATCAAAAGGAAGTCCAGTTGCTCCTTGACAAAGGATTCTCAAGTTTTCTTTAGATTCATTTCTTTGCGTGTGGATATGCCCATGAATAAATACAAATTCTTGAATATCTGGATTACCATTTATAACGTGATTTCTCCATGAGAGAGCTTCCTCCATAGTTGGCGGGATATCGTCTCTCTGATACCAAGCATGAGTAAACTCAATTAAAGTATTACCAATAATTTCTCGATGTGCAATTTTCATTGCTGAACAAAACTCAACGCCTTCTTCGCCAAGCTCATTAGCTGTCCATTCTTCATTCGCTACAATTGCTTTGCAAATAGGATCATCGGGCGACATTCCTTCTAAATTTGGTCTTTCTTGTTTCCACAATTCTTCTAAAAGGTATCGATCGTGATTGCCTCGAATAAAAATACATCCGGGAATTGATTTAAGTAATTTAATTGTTAATTTTGGAGCGGGGCCCAAAGCAAAGCAATCGCCTAAACATATAACTTGATCGACTTTTGAATGTTGATCAATAATAGAAAGGCCTTCTTTTAGTGATGAGGCATTTGAATGAATATCCGTGATTATTGCAAAGGTTTTTGACTCCATAGACTATGAATATACATGCCCTTTTCTTTAGAGGTCAAGTTTTGAAAGTTTTTTTTTATTAAATTAAAACTATATTTTGAGAAAAAGAAAATGAGCATTAGAATTAGGTGATGTATTTTTGAATTTAATTATTCAATAAGCTTTAATAAATAAAACTAATTTAGAATAAAAATGAATAAACCAATTATATATGGGATCGGAAACCCCTTAATAGATATAATAATTACCGCGAAAGATAGCGACTTAGATTATCTAGAATTAGATAAGGGCGTTATGCATTTAGTTGACGAAAAACGTCAAAAAGATATTTTTGCTTATTTTAGGGAATTAAAATTAGTATTTAATCCTGGTGGATCAGCGCCTAACACTTTATTGGCTTGCTCGGCATTAGGAATTCCTTCTTTAATCACAGGTAAGATTGGCAATGATAAATTTGGTGATACATATATTAAACAGGCTCAAAAATTTGGAGTGATATCTGCCTTAGTCCAAGGAGAAGGTCCGACAGGATCAAGTATTATTATTGTAACGCCAGATGGCGAGAGAACAATGAACACGCATTTAGGCATGTGCCGTAGTTTTTCAAAAGAGGATCTTGATATAGAAAAATTATCTCAATCAAAATTCCTTTATTTTACAGGTTATATGTGGGACACAGAATCTCAAAAAACTGCAATTAAAACTGCAATTAAAACTGCAAAACAAAATAATATTAGAATAATATTTGATGTAGCAGACCCTTTTGTTGTTAAAAGGAATAGAAAAGAATTTTTAGAAATAATAAAAAAAGATATAGATATAGTTTTTGCTAACCAATCTGAACTAGCAATTTTATATGAAACTAACGATTTTAATGCTTCAGCAAATCATCTTGGTCAAATAGTTAAAATTGCAGGAATAAAACTTGGTAAGAAAGGATCTATTATAGTGGAAAATGGTAAGCAGACCATAATACCACCTAGGGCCATAATTGCTAAAGATACAACTGGTGCAGGTGATATGTTTGCAGCTGGATTTATAACTTCTTTGTCTAAAGGTTCTAACCCCACTCAGGCTGGAAAACATGGCAGTATTTTAGCTGAAGAGATAATACAATTAACTGGCGCACAATTTGATTTAAAAAAGATTGAGAAATTTAGTTCATCTCTATTCAAAAATACTTAGCTAAAGTATATCCTTTACACTTGAATAGAGATAAGTTATCTTATAACTTCGTTGATTAAGATTAATATAATTTTTTGAGGAGAGTATGAATTTTAAAGTAACAAAATTGTTTTTAACAACAGGACTTATTTCATTAATTCTATGGGGTTGTGGGAGTTCAGCTGAGTATACAACGGCCAAAATGGCTATCCAGGATGAAGAATGGGTGAAAGCAGAAGAATTTCTTTTTAAAGCACTTGAAGTTGAGCCAGAAAACGCAGAGATAATGGTTCAAATAGGTTATCATGTATATGCGAAACAAGAACAATGGGTAGAGATGAATGAAATATTTGATAAGGCACTTAAAGCAAATCCAGAAGCCCAAATGAATAGTAGGCCTATAACAGAATCTATTAGAAACTATCGTAATATGTTTTGGGCAGAAAATTATAATGGCGCTATCCAAACTTATAATCAATATAGAGAAGTCAAGGATAAAACATTACTTCAAGATGCTATTAATCGTTTTGAGCAAACGGTTAATATTGACCCATCGGAAGGGCAAACGTATTCTATTCTTGCAACTAGTTATTATGAATTAGGGAATAATGATAAGGCTATATTGAATGGTGAGAAAGCAGTTGAACTCATGCCAGATGATTTTCAGCCCAATATGGCTTTAGGTCAGATACTTTCTTTCTCAGGCAATAAAGAAAGCGCTATCAATTATATTGAAAAAGCAAGAGAGATTGATCCCTCAAGTAGTAGCGCAACTACAATGTTAGCTGGACTTTACTATGACTTGGGAAATAAAGAAAAATCTGTTGAAACTTTTCAAGCTGCAATTAAAACTGAAACAGATAAGTCTTTAAAAGCTAATTTATATTTTAATCTAGGTGTCCTTAATATGCAGCTTGAAAAGTTTCAAGAAGCTGAAGATAATTTCATGTCAGCTTATGATTTAAATCCAGATGATATTGAGGCCCTTGAAGGGATTGCCCAAACTTTTGAAAATGCAGAGAAGTGGCGTAGAGCGTCTAAGTTTTATAGAGAGTTAATTGTGTTAGACCCTCAAAACCCTAATCACTATAAAGGAATGGCAAGAGTTCTAATTAAACAAGGGGATACAGAAGGCGCGACTAGATATTTTGAGAAATCAAAAAAGCTTAGTGGGTAATATTTAAAAAATTATTCATCCTGACTTTCGTCTTTTATTTAAATATTCGTTCAGAGCAATATCTAAAGGTTGATCTGTAAATAAAGGTACATAATCAATTTTTTGTTTTCTGCACCCACTTTGATATTTTTTCTTAATTGAATTAATTAAATTTTGGTAATCGCTACGAATATGCCATGGGTCAGTTGTTATTAATTCACCTGTCTCCATATCTTTAAACTGAGTACGCTCTTTAAAATTAAAATCTTTTTCCTGTCGGTCCATTAGATGAAAAACAATGACTTCTTGTTTATTATATCTAAAATGGTTCAAACCTATTAACACTTGCTCCGGATCATCCATAAGATCAGAAATAAGAATAATTAATCCACGTTTTTTTATACGTTCTGCCATGTAATCAAGAGTAGTTCTGATTTTTGTATCATTTCCAGATCTAATATTTTCAAGTGCACTCATAATAGTTTTAGAATGTGATTGTGAAGCTCTTGCTGGAATAAATTTTCTAATTTTTTCATCAAAAAGAATTAATCCTATACCATCTTTTTGACTAAGCATTAAGTGAGTAAGTGCAGCCGCAACATAGCTTCCATAAGTCATCTTTGAAATATTTTGACTTGCGAATTGCATTGATTCACTTATGTCGAGTAAAATATGAGTTTTAAGATTTGTTTCTTCTTCAAACCTTTTAACATAATAGCGATCGGTCTTACCATATAATTTCCAATCAATATGACGAGTTTCATCACCATGACCGTAAGCTCGGTGCTCTGCAAATTCAACACTAAATCCATGATAAGGGCTTTTATGTTGTCCAATCAAATAACCTTCAACGACAAGACGTGCTCTTAAAGACATATTGCTAAGTTTTAAAATAGCATTAGGATCTAAAAATTTTTGCTTATCCAATATATTAGCTTATTAATCTTAAAATTATATCGTCTACTTTCAAACCTTCTGCTTCTGCATTAAAGTTTGGAAGAACCCTATGACGTAGGATCGGTAAGGCAAGTGCTTTTATATCTTCAATATTAGGGGTATGACGGCCATCCAAAGCCGCACGAGCTTTTGCACCTAGAACTAAATATTGAGAAGCACGAGGACCTGCGCCCCAATCTATAAGTTCATTTACAAAATCTTTTGAAGAATCTCCAGGGCGAGTTGATGAGACGAGATCTACAGCATATTCAATAACATTTTCTGCTATAGGTATACGTCTAATTAATTTTTGTAAAGAAAGAATATCTTCTTTTAAAATAATCTTTTTTAAGGATGGAGAGTCATTAGCCGTTGTTGATTGAACTATAGATACTTCATCCTCTCTATCTGGATAATCAATTAAAACATTAAACATGAAACGATCTAATTGTGCTTCGGGTAAAGGATAGGTGCCTTCTTGCTCAATTGGGTTTTGAGTGGCTAGAACAAAAAAAGGCTCTTCAAGATCATATGTATGACCAGAAGCAGTTACTTTATGCTCTTGCATAGCTTCTAGAAGGGCAGCTTGAGTTTTAGGGGGTGTTCTATTAATTTCATCGGCAAGAATAATATTGCCAAATATGGGGCCTTTAAAAAATCTAAAGGAACGTTTCCCAGTTGATTGATCTTCTTCAATTACTTCTGTACCAGTTATGTCGCTTGGCATTAAATCGGGAGTAAACTGTATTCGTTTAAAGTTCAGATCTAGAATATCAGCTATAGATTTGATCATTAAGGTTTTAGCAAGTCCAGGAACACCAACGATTAAAGTATGACCTTTAGATAGTAGAGCGATTAAAATATGATCAAGGACTTTATGTTGTCCAATTATAGATTTACCAATCTCAGCGAAAAATTGAGACTTTACTTCTCCAAGTTTTTCTAATAGTTGAATATCTGTTTGATTAGTCATCTTATTCCTTGTATTTATATTTGATGAATAATAAAGGGTTGAAAACTTACATGTCCATCTTGAATGAAGCAAATGCCTTGTTTGACCATTTTGCTCTACACAAATTCATTCTATGACTAAAGTCGAAAAATCATATTTAGGTTTAAATGATAATGAAGCAAAAGCACTATTAAAAAGAATAGGAGCAGAGGACTTCCGTTTTGAACAAATTCATAATTGGATTTATAAAAACTTTGTTGAGTCATGGGATGAAATGATAAATATGCCTAAAGAACTAAGAGAAAAACTGTCTTTAGAAATAAGATTACATTCTTTAGAAATAAATCATATAACAGGCTCGGGGAATGAACCAACTCAAAAATTACTTTTTAAAACTCAGAATGGTTACAATCTTGAATCAGTTCTTATGCATGATAAGGATAGAACTACAGTATGTATCTCCAGCCAAATTGGTTGCGCAGTTGATTGTAAGTTTTGCGCAACAGCATCAATGGGTTTTATTAAAAACTTAAGTGTTGATGAAATAGTTGACCAAGTAATTCATTTAGAAAGACTTTCTAAGTCTAAAATAACGAATATAGTCTTTATGGGTATGGGCGAACCTTTTTTAAATTATAAAAATGTAATGAACGCAGCTAAATTTTTAAATAAGAAGATGGGTTTTGGTGCAAGGCGAATAACAATTTCTACGGCTGGAATTGTTCCGAAAATTCGTCAAATAGCCGAAGAAGATTATCAATTTAAATTGGCAATCAGTCTAAATGCGGTTACTGAGAAAGAACGAAAAAAAATTATGCCACTTACAAATACATACTCTTTGAATGATCTTATGAATTCTGCAAGATATTATTATGAAAAAACAAATCGTTTTATAACATTTGAATATGTTTTACTTAAGGGGATTAATGATTCACCAGAGGATGGGAAACGATTGATTTCACTTTTGAAAGGTTTGGAGTGTAAAGTAAATATAATTCCATATAATGAAATAGGTGGTGATTTTAGTAGACCAAATGACAATACAATCCAGGAATTTTTAAAAGAATTAGTGACGGCACCTTTTAATGTTACTGTTCGCTGGAGTAAAGGAACTGATATTGATGCAGGATGTGGCCAATTAGCCGTCATGGCTATTGCCTAATAAAGATTAATAGCCAACAGCAGTGTTCTCACCTCGAGAATCTGCACCACCCCAAAACCCTTTTTTATCAATCATGATTCCATTTGCTTCCCCAATATTCCATCTAAGCTCCATGTTATGACCTCTACTTTTAAGGTCTAGAATCACATCATTTGACAAGCTATTTTTTTCGTAAAATATTACATCTGGGAACCATTGAGAATGAATTCGAGGAGATCTAACAGCTTCTTTAATATTCATATTATGAACTAGAACATTTAAAATATTTTGGAAAACAGTAGTGATTATTGTGGCTCCACCAGGGGTACCTAAAATTAAATAAGGTCGGTTGTCTTTTAATATTATTGTAGGGGACATAGAGCTTAAAGGACGTTTAAGTGGCTCTATAGCATTAGCTTCATTTCCAACTAATCCAAATAAATTTGGGACGCCTGGCTTACTAGAGAAATCATCCATTTCATTATTTAATAGAAAACCAGCACCAGTAACAGTAATACCACTTCCATAACCAGAGTTTATTGTTGTCGTTACCGAAACTGCATTTCCATCTTTATCAATAACTGAATAATGCGTTGTTTCTTCGCTCTCTTTATTATTATTTACTCCAAATTTTATATCATTTGATTTAGTAGCTTTTGATAGATTAATAGATTTGATACGTTCTCTTGCATATTCTTTAGATAATAACATTTTAATTGGTACATCCCAAAAGTCTGAATCCCCTAAATGTTCTGACCGGTCAGCATAGGCTCGACGTTCAATTTCAGTTAAAATATGGATGTAATCTGACGAGTGGAAAGCAAAATCAAGTGTTGGGTTGTTTTTTTTAATCTCCTCCAGCATATTAAGCATATGAACTATTAAAATGCCTCCAGAGCTGGGAGGACCCATAGAGATTATATCATATCCTTGAAAGGAACCGAGGATTGGATCACGATACTTTGAAACATAATTTTCCATATCTTTTAGAGTTATCCACCCGCCCACTTTATCCATTTCCTCAACAATCATTTTTGCTGTTTCACCTTTATAAAATCCATCACGGCCTTTTAAAGCTATACGTTTTAATGTTTTAGCTAAATCCTTTTGATAAAAAATATCACCTTTTCCCCATTTATGATCAGCTTGTGTAAAGATTCTTTTTGTTTCTGGATGTTTACTTAAAAGGTCTTTATTTTGATTAAATCTATTTGCTTCATATTCAGATAGTTCAAAACCCTCTTCAGCCAATTGAATTGAAGGATTTAACAATTGGTATAAGGAGATATTTCCGGAACCATGATCTTTCCAAGCCTTTAATAAACCATCTACTGACCCAGGAACGCCTGAAGCAAAATGAGTCTCTAAAGATTTTCCCTCAATCACTATTTTATTCTTATCTAAGTAGATATCTCTATGGGCTTTTGCTGGAGCCATTTCCCTGTAATCTAAAGTAAAAGTATTGCCGTCTGCAAAACGAGTAACCATAAACCCGCCACCACCAATATTTCCATTTGAAGAAGAGGTAACAGCTAGCGCAAAACCGACTGCCGCTGCAGCATCTATTGCATTACCACCTTGTTTCATTATTTTAATTCCAACTAGAGAAGCATGCTTACTCGTAGATACTACCATCCCATTTTTACCATATTCAGAATTGTAACCACAGCTAGATAGAAAAAGTGAGATAATGAGAATTAATTGGATTTTGTATAACATTTTTTTAATTAAAAGTCAGTTATTGTCAAGTTTCTCAACAATTCCTTCACGGCGCTTATCTGCAGCACCATCTAAGCCATTTTTTGAGACTACAATTAGATGGATTCCTGAATTTTCTGCAGGTCTCGACTGAACTTTATATCCTTGAGATTTTAAGTCTTTTGCTATTTTCTCACCCTTAACATTAGCAACTTCAACTCTAACGAATTCTCCTCTAGCAATTATATTTGGAAAATCAACCGCCTCTTGAGCTGTCATTCCCCAATCAAATACTCCAATAATAGTTTTATTAACATAGGCTGGAATTGAATTACCTCCAGGTGAACCGGTTACCATTATTAAGTTTTTATTTTTATCAAAAATCATTGTTGGAGACATTGAAGAGCGAGGTCTTCTATTTGGAGCAACGGCATTAGCAAGTTGTTTACCATCAGTAGGTACCTCTCGTGCAAAATCTGTCATTTCATTATTAAGTAGAAATCCGGCTGCCCATCTTTGGGAACCAAAAAAACTTTCTATAGTTGCTGTCATAGAAACAGAATTTCCATTTCTATCTATTATTGAAAGGTGTGTTGTACCAAAAGCTTCTACTGTATTATCTGCTCCCCATATTGGAAAGTTTGCTAAAGTATCAATTATACTTGCAGGGTTTCCAGGGGTAGGAATTGAATCTGGGGGAAATCGCTGTAGTGCTCTAGCTTTTATGTAACGAGGGTCTAAAAGAGCTTCTAGTGGAATATTAATTTCATCAGGGTCTCCAAAATAATGATCACGATCAGCATAGGCTAGTCTTTGAGCATCCACAAATGCTGATATTTTTTTACTCTCATTTGATTTTGCATTAATTAATTGATCATAAAGACCTGCGATCATAATCTGAGCCCCACCAGAGGATGGAGGAGAAGAAGTACAAATCATCATATCTCTAAAAGGTCCACATATTACAGGACGAAAAACAGCTTTATAATTTATTAAATCTAGTTCGGTAAGTCCCCCCGGACTTGGATTATTATTTGCTGTGGTAACAATTTTTTTAGCAATGGAACCTTCATAAAAAGCAGAAGAACCATCTTTAGCAATTCTTTTTAATGTGGAAGCATATTCAGGGTTTTTTAAAACATCGCCACTTTCGAGTTTGATTCCGTTTGGATAAAAATAGTGCTTCGTTCCTTCATTTATAGACAGACGACCTCTTTTTTCAGCAATTTCAATAAAATATGCTAAACGAGGTGAAACGATAAATCCATTTATTGATAGGTCAATTGCATAATCAAATAGTTCTGACCATGGTAAAACTCCATAAGATATATGTGCTGTTTCATAAAGGGATACAATCCCAGGCGTTCCAATTGCTTTTCCACTTGTAACCGCTTCCATGAAGTCCATGACCATCCCATCATCCTTCATAAACATATCAATTTTTGCAGAAGCTGGAGCAGTTTCACGACCATCAATAAATGTTAAGTTTTCAGTTTTGAAATCATAGTTTAACATAAAACCACCACCACCAAGACCGGAACTTTGTGGTTCTACTAATCCAAGAACTAAATGAGCAGCAATTGCAGCATCTGTTGCACTACCACCTTTTTTTAATATTTTTATAGCCGCTTTTACAGCATGAGGATTTGCCGCACTAACCATAGCTCCTTTATTCCAACTTTTATTTTTGATTGGTCCATTTTTAACAAAGTTGACGGATTTGCAACTAGTAAATAAAAAAGCAATAGAAAGTAATAGAAAATATTTTTTAGAAGTCATATTTTTGATTTTATTAAATAAGTTAAGAGTTAATTCAAAGATTATTTTTCAGAAGCTTTCCAGGTAAAATACTTGTATAGACGCCATGATCAATTACTATTTTACCATTTATAATAACCCAGGATATTCCAGATGGATATTGATGAGGTTCTTTCCAAGTTGCATTGTCAATAATTTTATTAGAATCAAAAATTACAATATCAGCCCAATATTTTTTACTGATTTCACCTCTATCTTTAAGTCTTAAAACTGAGGCAGGAAGCTTTGTCATTTTTCGAATAGACTCAACTAGTGAGATGACATTTTTATCACGAACATATCTACCAAGTATGCGAGGGAAAGTACCATAGTTTCTAGGATGAGGTTGAGCTTTTCCAAACTCGATCGTACTTCCATCTGAAGCATGCATAACCTGGGGATGCGCCATAATTTGTTTGACATCATTTTCATTTAAGCAATGATAAATACCTTGTCCACGGCCATCATAAACTAAGTCCATTAGAATTTCAGCGGCATTTTTAGGCGTGGGTTCAAGTCCTTTTAATTCAGTTATTTGTGCGAGGTTCATTCCGTTATATTTTATATTTGGTGGATAATTAGCAATAACTATACTTGCGGGGTCACCACCACCTCGATCATAGACAATATTCCAGATAATTTTATCTTTTATTTTTTTTCGTTCAAGTGGGTTTTCCAATCTTTCTTTTAATTTTTCTGTCCCTCCAGCTAATGACCAAGCAGGGAAAACCACTGTTAAACCCGTACTTGTAGCTGTATATGGATATTGATCAGCAGTAACTTTAATTCCTTCAGCTCGGGCTTCGTCAATTAAAGCTAGTGTTTTTATAGATTCTCCCCACATAGTTTTTCCAACAGCTTTATGATGAGAAATTTGAACAGGTAGCTTAGCTTTTCTACCAATATTAATTGCCTCTTCAACAGATTCTAAGAGCCCAATTCCTTCTTCTCGCATGTGCGTTGCATAAAAGCCATTGTTTTTTGATACAGTAGAAGCAAGAGCTATAACTTCTTCTGTGTTTGAGTAAGCGCCTGGGATATATTTTAATCCTGTTGACAGACCAAACGCTCCATCATCCATAGCATTTTGAATTAGGTTTTGCATTGCTTTTATTTCGTTAGGGCTAGCTATTCTATTTTCCCTGCCCATGATTTCCTTCCGAACTGTATTGTGGCCTATTAATAAAGCAAGATTTGGTCCAATTCCAATCTTTTCAGTTTTCTCTATAAATTTCCCAATAGGAAAAGGTGATCCACCACAATTACCACCAACCATTGTAGTCACTCCTTGCTGGAGATAATTATTAATTGATGGAAAATCTAAACTTCTACGCTCAGAATGAGTATGCATATCTATAAATCCAGGGGAAACGATTAGTCCGCTGGCATCTATGATTTTTAATCCTGTAGCATTCTTTTTATTACCAATATCTATAATTTTACCATTTTTTATGTAAATATTGGATTCATATAAACTTTCACCGGAGCCATCAGCAATCATTCCATTCTCAATAATTATATCGTATGAAGGGATTATACAGGTTGAAAAAAGAATAGATATAGAGGTAATTAAAAATTTCATAATTTATTCTTTTTCCATTTTATAGCATAAGGCACTATAGTCATATATATACCAGTCAGCCAAAGTATAAATAGTATAATTCCAGAAGGAAGAAAAATTAAAAATTTTACTTTATCAGTAAACCAAGAGCCATCATGTAGTTGTTCAATAATATCTGAGCGACGATAAGCAATTTGTAGAACTTCTTTTGTTTTTGTGTCTATTTGAACTTCCCAGTGATTTTTTCCACGCACTTTAACAATCCCTTTATCAATTCGGACATCTAATCGGTCAATATCTTCCCAAGTTTGGATATTGGTTTTATCTGCAGTTTTTACTGCAGATAAAATATCATCAAAACTTATGGATGGATTATTTGATATTTTTCCATTTTGGGTTAATGGTTGTATCCACTTTATTTCTTTTTTTAATTGGAGCAATAGACCAGTTGTAATAACTATAGAGATAGGTAGTATAATTATAAAAGACCCCCAATAGTGTGTCTTTCTTGTCCATTTACTCCAATTGAATCTTTTTTTCAAAGAGGTTTCCTCATTTAACCAATAGGAAAATTATAATACTACAAATTCTTGACAAAGAATAATTATTTATACTTAGTTTTTTCTCGATGAAAGTTTTGCCAGTAGACGAAGAATTTCTAAATAAAGCCATATGAGTGTAACAAGTAAGCCGAAAGCACCATACCATTCCATATATTTTGGTGCGCCTTTCTCTGAACCCTCTTCAATAAAATCAAAATCTAGAACTAGGTTTAAAGCTGCGATAATAACAACGCCAATACTGAAAAGAATGCCCATATTTGAATTTGAATGGATAACGGGGACTGATATACTAAACCAACTTAAAACCCAACTAATCATATATACAAAAGCTATACCTCCCGTTGCTGCTATAATTCCTAATTTAAAATTTTCGGTTGCCTTAATTAAGCCTGAACTATAAGCTAGGAGTAATGCACCAAGAGTTCCAAAAGTAAGCATAACTGCTTGATTCACGATACCTGGGTACATAGTTTCGAAGTATTTAGATATTCCACCTAAAGCTAATCCTTGAAGGAGAGCATAGCTGGGTACAGTGAATTTTGCCCACTGGTGTTTAAAAACAGTGATTACGCCTAAAATTAAGCCCCCAAACATTCCTAGCATCATAAGTCCACTTCCACGTGGGTCTCCAAGTGGTAAGTTCCAAGTAAAGAGAGCAGTAGTCATAAGGAGTAATAAGGAGAAAGCTGTTTTATTGACTGTACCCATAATGGTCATTTTTGCATCGGTTGATAAATCAAAACTAGAAAAAGTATTTGCATTCAAAGTTGGATTACCTGATCGAAGTGTTAAATGTCTATTCATGAATAAGACTCCATACTATCGTTTATAGCGTTTACTAATTGATCAATAGATATGCGATTTTGTATTTGTGAATCACGCTCTCTAAGTGTTACAGTTTTATCATCAAGTGATTGATGGTCAACTGTAATTCCAAAGGGTGTCCCAGCTTCATCTTGGCGGTAATATCGTTTTCCAATAGAACCTTGTTGATCATAAACAACTTTAAAGTGGGGTTTTAAAATATTCATTACTTCTCGACCAAGTTCGGGTAGACCATCCTTCTTAATCAAGGGGCATACTACAGCTGTAACGGGAGCTATTCTTGGGTGTAACTTCAATACAATTCTATTATTTTCTTTATCTTCCCAATATGCATCTGAAAGTACAGCAAGCATCATTCTATTTAATCCAGCTGAAGTTTCAATAATATAAGGTAGAAAACGTTCATTGTTTATTTGGTCAAAAACTTCCATTTTTTTACCTGAAAATTCTTGATGTCTTGCAAGGTCAAAATCAGTTCTATTATGAATCCCTTCAATTTCAGACCAGCCAAATGGGAATTCAAACTCAATATCCCATGCTTCTTTTGCATAATGCGCTAATTCTTTAGGGCCATGCTCCTTCAAGCGTAATTTTTTAGGATGTATTCCAAGTTGATCATAAAAACTTATTCTTTCTTGTTTCCAATCTATCATTGATTGATCATCATCACCTGGCTTAACAAAATATTGCATTTCCATTTGTTCAAATTCACGTGTGCGAAAAATAAAATTTCTTGCTACAATCTCATTTCTAAAAGCTTTCCCAATTTGGGCAATTCCAAAAGGAATTTTAAGGCGCATAGCATTTTGAGTTAGAAGGTAATTGACATAGATACCTTGAGCTGTCTCTGGTCTAAGATAAGCAATATTAGCGGTTTCTTCAACTGGCCCAATATGGGTTTTGAACATTAGGTTAAATTGGCGGGGTTCTATCAAATTACCAGTTGTCCCACATTTAGGACATTGAATCTCTTTCCAAACTCCATCTTCTGGATTTCCTTCAAAAAGTTCATCCGAACGATATCTAGCTTTGCATTGTTTACAATCTACTAGAGGATCATTAAAAGCACCTATGTGTCCTGATGCTTCCCATATTTTTGGATGCATTAGAATTCCACTATCAAGTCCTACTATATTTTCATGGAGTTGAGTCATTGTTTTCCACCAAAGCTGAGATATATTATTTTTAAGTGCAATACCTAATGGACCATAATCATAGATAGCACTAAAGCCACCATAAATCTCTGAGCTTTGAAATATGAAGCCTCTCCTCTTACATAATGATACAATTTTATCAATACTCATTATTGAGTTTTTACTTCTTTAGTTAAGATTAAAACTTGCATCAATCTAAATCTTTTAACTCGCGCTCTATTTGATCGCTGTGTTTAATCTTCTTATCCTTGGTATTTATGTTGGCTTTAAGAATGCCTTTGGGAGTTCGTATATATAAAAAAATAGTTATAAAACTTAGAATTGAAATAAAAATTGGGGCTAACCAAGCAAAAATATTAAATCCTTCCGCTAATGGTGAGGCCAAAACTCTTTCTCCATATTTATCAGTATAATAGTTTAATATTTCAGGTTTTGATTTCCCTGTTTGAACTAAACCAGCAATCTCAATTTCCATTTCTTTATTCCCATGATCATATACTGTACCGCTCCAGCAGCATGTGGCCATTAAACTTTGTTCAATATCTATTATTAGCTTATTCTTTTCATCGGCAAGGACAAAACTGAATAAAAATATTATAATTATAATACGCTTCATTTTTTCTTCTTTTTAGTTGTTTTTCGACGCTTTTTTCTTGGTGGAGCAGCGCGTTTTTTATCAATTAAGGCAACAGCCTCTTCAAGGGTCATTTTTTCAGGATCAGTTTCTCTAGGAAGTGAGGCATTGACTTTTCCATCAGTTATATAAGGTCCGTATCTACCAGATTTTATAACTAATGTTTCACCTGTTGTTGAATGGCTACCCATGCTTCGTAATTCTTGTGGTCCACTATTACGATTCTTAATTAGTTCAAGTGCTTCATCCAGCTTAATTGTCAAAGGTGACATAGTGGGCGGGATAGTTCCATTTTTTCCTTTGCCCGCTGTAACGTAGGGTCCAAACCTTCCATAGTCTGCTTTTACATCTTCATTTGTTTCAGGGTGTGTTCCTAAAGTACGTGGAAGAGATAGTAATTTAAGACCCATTTCAAGGTCGATATCTGTAGAAGGGGTCCCTTTTGGAATCCCTTTACGTTTATTGGTTTCACCTAATTGAACATAAGGTCCATAGGGGCCATTTTTAACTAGAACAGTTTCTTTGGAGTTTGGATCAACTCCTATTTCTCGATCTTCATTTATTTCTTGATTTAAAATTTCTATTGCTTTGTCTACATTTAGGTCACCAAGAAATATATCATTTGGAACAGACTTTCTTATTTCACCTTGTTGTACAAAAGGTCCATATTGCCCTACTCGAATCTCAATAGGATCTCCTTCATAATCTAATTGTACTGAGCAAGCTTTTCCAATGTCCACTTTTTCATTTAACATCCCCTCTAAGCCCATTGCTCCCTCAGAACCAAAGTAGAATTCTTTCATGAAAGGTAGTTCTTTTAGCTCTCCTCTAGAAATTGCATCAAGTCCATCTTCCATTTTTGCAGTAAATTGACTATTAACAAGAGATGTAAAATGATTTTCTAAAAGTTGAGTAACCGCTAAACCTAAAAAAGTTGGTGTCAACTTTGCTTGATTCCGATTGACATAAGCTCTTCTTACTATTGTTTCAATTATACCCGCCCAAGTTGAAGGCCTACCTATACCTTTAGTTTCAAGTTCTTTAACAAGTGAAGCTTCAGTAAACCTAGCCGGTGGTTTTGTTTCATGCTCATCTGAATTTAATTTACTGCATAAAAGAGATTGACCTTTGGTTAAATCAGGTAATACAGTTTCTTGGTCTTCTGTAATTCCACTCCTTTTATCAGTGCTCTCAACATATGCAACCATATATCCAGGAAAAAGGATGACTTGACCATTAGCGCGGAATTCTGATTTTTGATTTTCAATTGTTACTGATATTTGCTTCACTCTTGCTGATGCCATTTGAGAGGCCAATGTTCTTTTTCTTATAAGATCATAAAGTTTTGCAGCATCTTGATCAATCTCAGCCTTGACTTTTTCTATTGTTGCAAAAGTTACTCCAGCAGGCCTTATTGCCTCATGGGCTTCTTGAGCATTTTTGACTTTTGAGGAATAAACTCTGGCTTTTTCAGGTAAATAGTCATTCCCAAATTTTGATAGAATCTCACTTCTAGCACCATTAATTCCTTCATCCGATAAATTTGTTGAATCAGTACGCATATAAGTAATAAAACCTTTTTCATAAAGACGTTGCGCAGTACTCATAGTCTTTCTTGCTGAGGAACGAAGTTTCCTTCCGGCTTCTTGTTGTAAAGTGGATGTTGTAAAAGGAGGTTTTGGGTTTGAATTTTTGGTCTTTTCTTCAACCTTTGAAACTGTCCATGTGCCATTATTTAATTCTTTAACTAATTCATCTGCCTGAGCTTTTGAAAGTAGAATAGACTTATCATTCTTAAGGTTTCCAGTGTTGGGGTCAAAATCTTTACCAGTTGCAATTCTTTCACCATTTATTCTAATAAGGGTAGCGTCAAATGACTCTTGATTAGCTTGAAATTCTGCTTTTAGATCAAAATAAAGTGCAGAATGAAAAGAATGCCTCAGTCTTTCTTTTTCAATTATAATTTTTAAAGCAGCAGATTGAACTCTTCCGGCAGAAAGGCGTCCTTCAACAAACTTCATATTCTTTTGTAATGTGCTCCATAGCACTGGTGAAATTTTATATCCAATTAATCGATCAACAATTCGTCTAGTCGTTGCAGCCTTAACTAGGTTCTCATCAATTTGCCTAGGACTGTTCATTCCTTCTTCTACACCTTCTTTAGTGATTTCAGTAAATTGAACACGAGATATTTTATTTATATCTACCTCACTAGCTATGTGTGCAGCAATTGCTTCTCCTTCTCTATCCGGGTCAGTCGCTATTATAATTTTAGAAGTTTTCTTTGATAAAGATCTTAATTCTTTAACAAACTTTTTCTTGTCCTCGATAATAACTTCTTCGATAGCAAAATCATTTTCAATATCAACCGCAATATTTTTAATCGGTAATTCTTTGATATGTCCTATACTCGCTATTACATCATATTTACCATCAAGGTATTTTGAAATAGTTTTTGCTTTGGAAGGAGACTCGACAATTAATAATGGTTTACTCATTTGAATCTTTTTATTAGTAGTGATGGAAATTTAAATTATTCATACGCGTTTATTAATGTAAAAAAAATTATCAATAAGACAAAGAATTCATATGCTCAATAATTTTATTCAATTCAACCTTTTCTTGATCCCCTGACGATAAATTCTTTAGCTCTACGGATTTTGATTTTAATTCTTGATCTCCAATCAAAAGAGCATACTTAGCTCCAATTTTATTTGCTTCACGTAGTTGAGCTTTTAAGGAACGTCTGATTACATCAAATTCTGTAGCAATATTTATTCTTCGTAGATCCTCTGCTAACTTAATAATAGCTGATTGGACGCTTTGTCCTATTCCAACTATATAGATCTGAACTTGACTGTTCTTAGAGGAATCTTTATTCATAGCTAAAAGGATTCTTTCCATTCCAGCAGCAAAGCCGATACCTGGTGTTGGTTTTCCTCCGAGACTTTCGACTAAGCCATCATATCTACCTCCACCGCAAATTGCATCTTGAGCTCCTAATTTTGAAGAGGTAATCTCGAAAGTTGTTCGGGTATAGTAATCAAGCCCACGAACAAGTCGAGGGGTTAATTTATAGTCAATATTTATATAGTCTAAGTAAGTGAGCAATTCTTCAAAATGAACTTTATCGTCATCTGTCCAATAATTTGAAATATTTGGAGCATCTTCAAGAATACTAATTTCTTGAGGAACTTTAGTATCTAAAATTCTTAAAGGATTATTATTAAATCGTTTTTGACTCGTTTCGCTTAAATTAGAAAAGTGCGGTTTAAGAAACTCTCGGATTGCATCTCTGTAATCTTTCCGACATTGAGGCGAACCAATTGAGTTCAATTTCAATTGAAGCTCATCAAGTCCAATTGAATTAAAAATTGATAAAGCTAGGGCAATCACTTCGGCATCTACCTCAGGGTGTTCTGACCCAAAGGCTTCAACCCCAAACTGATGGAATTGACGATAACGTCCTTTCTGTGGTCTTTCCCTTCGAAATAAAGCATCAATATAATAGAGTTTATTCACCGGCCTTAGTCCACCTAAGTTATGTTGAATATATGCCCTAGCAACTGACGCTGTTAATTCAGGTTTTAATGTGAGTTTTTCACCGCCTTGATCAATCCAAGAATACATTTCTTTAGAAACTATATCAGTTTCTTCGCCCACACTTCTTGAGAATAATTCAGTTCGTTCAAAGGCAGGTGTTCGAATTTCTTTATAGCCATATTTACTAGCAGTTTTGTGAATAGTAGATTCTAATGCTTGCCAGCGGTTACTTTTATCAGGAAGAATATCCTGAGTTCCTTTAATGGAGCGAATGATTTCTTTACTCATCTTCAGATATAAAATTATTAAGTAAGTCTTCTGCCTGGGCCTTAAATGATTCAGGAATATACAATTTTACAGAACCAACCGGGAGCGTCATTGCATTAATATTATAAGCTGTGCTTAAAAAATCGCCTTTTGTATAGGATGGAATATTATGATCTTTCAATATATTTTCTGCCATTTCAGCATAAATAGTTCCACTAAATTCAGCAATTTTTATCCAGTTTTTTGATGATTCTTTAGGCATTTTTATATACTAAGTTTAGTTCAAAATGATTAGCGGTCAAATAAGGAGGGTCGATTAAATGTTCCCCCTCTTTGTTCTAATTTTAAATCTCTAAGGTTTGGTGATTTTACATTTAATCTCAAATAAAGACCTGACGCATAGCCATTAGGAGTCCAGTTTAAACTTATTTCCCAACAATGCAAATCACGATTAACAGAAAAAGTATGACTAACCAAACTTTGATTGATAAGATCGAATCGAGCATTATATTGAACTTTCCAAGCTTTTGTAAGTTGGATTGTTGAGTTTGAAGACATCCAAAAAGTTTTTTGAGGATTATTTGGATTTGCATTATTAAATGCAAAACTGAAACTAGCAGATGTATTCCAGAGTTCACCCGCAACTTGTGTTTTTCCTGTATTTGAAATCATACCCGCTAGATTTGCGCCATCTACGCGCTCTGAAAATTCACTACTATCAACTTCTTCCGTTTGGTTTTCTTTTGGATTAAAAGAAAGACGGCCTCCAGAAAATCTAAACCCGGTAGAGAAGCGTGCATTAATTAATCGTGGGGTTGGTAGGCCACCATTAGTTTTAAATTTATTAATTCGCATATTATCTTTTTTATTAAAGTCGTACCAGTCATGAGTCATAGAAAAATCAAGATTTAGCTTCCTATTAATATTTGCTCTTATAGAAGAGTTAATATTACTCCATTGGAACTCATCAGCAACAAAGTTTCGGCTGGTAGACATTCTCCAAGAAAAAAGATCTTGTTTTAATTCTTTATCTCCATCAACTATTTTGGCTTGAAATACGTTGTTTACAGATATATTCATTGATTGATTCTCACCTTGAGGAGTTCCTCCAGCTAAGGTTCCAGAAAAGCGATCAAAATAAGCTATTTCACCATTATCTTGAAGAATTTCTTGATAGTAACCTGGATTCATTCCAAACACTTGTTTTGAAAAATCAGGACGAAATGAATACCCTAGAGTTGGTGAGATTACATGACGTATAGTTTGAATTTTACCTATTTTTAAAGGTAATAATCCGTAGATCTGAGTATTCATATTGATATTAAAAGAGCCGGTAGTTCTAGTTGCAAAACCTTTAACTTCATTTTTATTTATCTGGCCTAGAGTATCTATAGCGCTAGAAAATGTACGATTAACCCAATCAGATTTTAAATAAAGGCTTGGTGAAACGTTAAAATATTTAAAGACTTTTGATGACATATTTAAACCAGAGGTATGAGCAATTATATAGTCAGAGAATGTATTAGTCATAGGTTCTGCATTTGAATCTATCATCCATCTATAACCATTTGTAGTATCATCAATAGAGTAAGATTCAGATTCATAGTAGTTTTTTAGATTATTTGTAAATCTAGATGAATAATTATAGTTTATATTATTGTACCAGTTTTTTTTCTTAGCCTTTGTTGGAAATAGAGCCCTCTGGCTGTGAGAAAAAGCCATTTGTGGGAGAGTATTGTTTGTAATGTTGATTTGTTGTCCAGAGCGAGTGGGGTTAGTAAAGAAAACTGAATTTTGATCAATTTTTTTCTCTGCCATCAAATCTCTTCTTGATGAAAGGTTAATGCTTAAACTATTTCGAGACTTAGGCCACCTTTTAGAATATGTTGCATTTGAGACAGCTTGTTGGTTTAAACGTTTTTGTTGTTCTATACCCGTCCTTCTATTGTAGTCACCGCTTGAATAATAACTAGCATTAACTGCAGCAGATTGATTGTTTCGTAATTGTTGTCGATGATTCCAACGAACTACATAGTCGCTTTGTCTATTAGAGCCTAGATTATAAATATCTCTTTCTTCCTCTGGAACAGATCCAGAGAATCGCTGTTTTGTTTCTAGATCAAAACTGCCATTGTAAGCATAACGTTTGTTATACTGATTTTGTGATCTAAGTGTAATTCCATCTCTATCATAAAGGCTCATTGTAAATTTTGAATCAAAGTACTCATTTGCTGCCCAATAGTAGCCTAGGCCATTTATATAACCACCCCAGCGAGCATCTGTTCCATAAGTAGGCATTATCCATCCCGAATGACGACGACCTTTTTGGTGAGGGAACACTGCAAAAGGGAGTCCAAATATTGGAATTTTAGCAATGTATAGGATAATAGGTCTTGCAACGACTTTATCTTCATTAATCATTTTCATTCTTTTCATTTCAAAATGAAAGTGAGGGTTTTCAAGGTCACAAGTTGTGTATGAAGCCTGCTGTGCATAAAAAATATCCATATTTTGATTGCGAATTTCTTCTCCATAGTAAAATCCATCTTCGGCTTTAGTCGTACCTTTAATAATTTTACCGTGCCTTGTCTCCAAATTATAAATCATAGTATCACCAATCATGGGCTCTTCACCATCTTCTTCCATAGTAGGGCGAATACTTCCATAGGATGAATCAAGTTTGGATTCTGGCAAAGCTTTTAAAATATTATTACGCCAAGCAATATTGATAAATCCAGCTGAAAGGTTTACGTTAGTATAATTAAGAGCAGCCTCACCGTGAAGGTCCGTAAACTCATTTGCTACATCATATTCAATATCTTCAGATCTATAAACTACAGCGCCATCCATATCAGCGCTGGTAGAGTCTGGAGTGTAAGTTCCTTCTGAGCCTCCAGATATAAATATTTTTTCAATATCACTTTCCCCAAAATTCATGGTAATGGTATCTCCAGATGCTTTGTTTTTACCTTGATAAATAGAATCTTCAAAAATATGATAAAGAGTTGTCGCCATACCTTCAAGTCGAATAGAATCTAATTTTCCATCAATAAAATAACCTCTCATTATAGATCCCGTCATATCATCAGCAAATAAAAGAGAATCTTTATAAATAAGTGTATCCTCATTCACAAGCTCCATTCTTTCGCGAAAACCTTTTGAAGGATGAGTGGCATGGGCATCGCTTGGGATATACAGACTTTCTAATACTTCATTCTTATATTTTAAATGTATTTCACTTCCTGAAATAGTTTGATTTTCATCAATAATTTCTGGTTTAATTCTAAGGAGTGTGCTGCCCTTCGCCCTGTCATAAATTGCTTCACCGCAAGTAGCAATACGATCTTCTTCAGTAATAGAGACATTGCCTCTTGCAGCATAAGAAACTCCATCAACTTCAGGAATATCAATATATTCTATCTGATTTCCTTTGATTGTTTGTTTTTCTTGAATAAGAATTGCATGACCAGTTGCAGAGCCACTATCTAGTTCGGAAAAATAAAAAAGTGTATCAGCTACCAAGCTATAAGTAGAATCCCAAACATGAGTATTGCTGTAAGCAATCATGATGTTATTTGGTGAATCAACAAACATAGAATCACTGGTCATGTTTTGTTCATCTTCAACCATAGAGACATTTCCAAAGAGAAAACCTTGCTCAGTTCGTTGATTAAATCTAGCCCAATCACATTTCATTATAATATCACCTTTAGTGAAAATTACATTTCCCTTTAGATATTGCATTGATACACCATCAATAGTAATATTTTCTAATAAGTTAGCTTGTTTAAGTCGAAGGCGATTATCTTGACCGGAAATAGTTAAAGAAAAAATTGCAAAAAGTAAAAAACTTTTTTTGAGAACACAATTTTTATATGATTTAATGTGCATTATTTATAGCGTTTTGGCCAAATATTTTCCAGACGTCCTTTAATGAACTCCTCATAACCTAACGTGGTAGGTTGATAAAAAGTTTCCTCTTTTCCTTCTGGAAAATAATTTTGATTAACAAAATGATCTGGGTAATTATGAGGATAATTATAATCTTTTCCATAATTCATTGATTTCATAAGTCCAGTAGGAGCATTTCTTAGTTTTAGAGGAACATCGGGACTGCCTTGTTCTTGGATTTTATTCATGGCTTGATTTATTGCTAAATAGCTTGCATTAGATTTGGGTGCTGAAGCCAAGTAGGTAGTTATTTGCGAAAGAATAATTGCGGCTTCTGGCATTCCAATCATATGCACGGCTTGAAAGCCAGAGGTCGCCAGAGTTAAACTTGTTGGATCTGCATTGCCAATATCTTCAGAAGCTAAAATTATTAGCCGCCTTGCAATAAACTCAGGGTTCTCACCACCTTCCAACATTACAGCAAGCCAATAAATAGCGGCATCAGGATCTGAACCTCTAACTGATTTTATAAAAGCAGAAATAACATCATAGTGATAATCTCCGGCTTTATCATAAAGCTGTGTTTTACTTTGCAAAGCTTCAGTCAAAATATTCTCAGTAATTATACCATCATCTTCAATAAGGTTATATGCAAGTTCTAGACTATTCAGAAGTTTTCGTGCATCGCCCCCAGAAGATTGAATTAAGATTTTTTTTACACTTTGATTGATAGATATATGTCCTTTTGATAGAATAATATCTTTTGAAAAAGCTCTCTTTATTAATTTTTCTAAATGAATATCTGATAGATGTTTTAAGGTAAGAACTCGGCAACGAGATAAAAGAGGTGATATTACCTCAAAAGAAGGGTTTTCGGTCGTAGCACCAATAAGCGTAATAATGCCTTCTTCCACCGCATGTAAAAGTGCATCTTGTTGTGATTTACTAAAACGATGTATTTCATCAACGAATAAAATGGTTTTATTCCCTAACTCTTGATTTGCTTTTCCTTGGTTAATTATTTTCCGAAGATCTTTTACCCCGCTAGAAACAGCTGATAATTCGTGGATATCGGCTTTTAATGAGTTTGCAATTATTCTTGCTAAGGTTGTTTTTCCCGTTCCAGGTGGGCCCCAAAGTATGATTGAAAAAAACTTATGTTTATTAATTAGTTCACTTATAATTTTATTTTTATCAATCAAATGTGATTGGCCAATAAAATCAGCTAAAATATTAGGCCTGATTCGATCTGCCAATGGAGGCAAATTTTGGCTAAATAAAGATTCTGTTTCTGACATAATCATATATTCTTGTTTACAAGTAAAGAAATTTACGGTAATTCTATTCAGTCAATTGATGTAAACTTAAGTCTTTATATTTGGAGTTAAATTATGAAAATGAAATGGCAAATACCTGTAATAAGTATTTTATTATTATTAGCAGGTTGCAGTAAGGATAATGAAGAGATGAGCGGAGAATTAATCATAGAAGATTTAGTGGTTGGTAAAGGAGCAGAGGCTGTGAAAAATAGTATAGTTTCTGTAAATTATACAGGGTTGCTTACAGATGGAACAAAATTTGACTCTTCATTAAATCCAGGAAGAACACCTTTCCGTTTTACAGTTGGAGCGGGTCAAGTTATTCGTGGATGGGATGAAGGAGTAGCTGGAATGAAAGTTGGTGGAAAAAGAAAATTAACAATCCCTCCAAGCATGGGTT
>ENA-OSJC01000883-OSJC01000883.1-marine-metagenome-genome-assembly--contig:-NODE-883-length-27100-cov-5.699626_pt1 | contig 27100 bp, 27 predicted proteins | sample MGYA00237885_ERZ534234 | MGnify/ENA primary metagenome ERZ534234 (study PRJEB26413, sample SAMN06343907) | marine metagenome | isolation source: coastal waters | place: Atlantic Ocean: West Antarctic... | reverse complement strand
TAGCAGAGCCAGACGGCGTAACTGATAATATCGGGTGGGAATCGGTGACGTTTATAAGTATTCATCGCCTCATAGTAACAAGGATGCTGATTTAACTTGGCAATACCGTCTATCTCGCTATGCTTTGAGGCTGCGCCTGATAAATCCGAGCTGCTCCATATTGATTTTATTTTTAGGCAAGTGATCTTAAATGAACGATGGTCAGTATATAAATGAACGGTGGTCATTGCAATGTTAAGTCGGTTAAAGTAGCAAAATCTCAGAATTTACAGACCTGACTACTTTTTGCTCGCAATCGGCACTCAAGACTACAACAACATTAGGAGTTAAACAGGATGTCCGTTTATATCGTTGCTAGATTCAAGATCCATGATCGAAGTGAATACGATGAATACTCAGCTGGTTTCCCAGAAGTGTTCAAAAAGTTCGATGGCAAGATGTTGAGTGTTGATGAAGACCCCATGGTATTAGCGGGCGTCTGGGATGATACGAGGTCGGTGATTATTGAGTTCCCATCAAAAGAATCTGCGCTAGCTTGGTTGAACTCCGACGACTATCAATCGATCGCGAAACACCGTAATGCTGGGAGCACCGCAAACTCGATATTAGTGGAGGGCTTAGGATAATAGAAGATAGAGACATCATGCTGTTCCCAGAGTGCGTAACGCGGACAAGACACCTATCTGACATAACCGAGGCTTATATCACGTTTTTCTATTGGTTAGTTTTGTCATCCAATGAGAAAGTTACCCATCACTCATATCCCATCTCAAGAAAGAGATTGTAATGACCGGTGGTCAGTTATATAGTGATTCGGCGATCAGCGAATGGCCGAGATCTGTCAATCAATCTTAGCCTGGCATCCCAACAAAAAAACCGTCTGGGGATACTCATGAGTTCAGTCGTTGCGATTAATCAGAGAGCGAGAAGCGCAGAACAAAAGGCGCTGCGGCGACGCGCAGTACTAGAGACTGCCGAAACGTACTTTCTTGAGGTTGGGTATGAGGCATTCTCTATGTCTAAACTCGCCAAGAACATTGGGTTAGCCAAGGGTACGCTGTACCTTTACTTTCAAACTAGAGAAGAGCTTTTTTTGACTCTCTATGAGCAAAGCTTGATTCGATGGAGTCAGGTTTTTATCGATGACTTATCTGATGCTATGACGAGTAAGGCGTATTCCCAAAAGCTATTTAGCACTGCCTCGGCAGATGGCACTTTCTTACCGTTACTTATCAGACTTGAACATATGATCGAACACAATGTTGCCATCCCTCGGCTCGTCAGTTCTAAGCAAGTGTTCATAAATCAGGTGGAGGCGCTTGCCGAGGTCACGTCGAACTCACTCAGTTTAAGTAAAGCGCAAGCGATAGAAGTAGTAAAAACAATGGGCGTTCTCCTGATTGGTGCAACCCAAGGGGACCAGGGTCCATCACTGGATCACGAAGAGTTGCCTGAAGATGTTCAAGATCTTATCGCGAGTTTTTCGTCCGAGCCTCTCTTCATTAAGAATGCTGTTCGCATCATAGAGGGCATTCGCACGGAAGCTTTATCCAATATTTAAGCGAATCAAACCCCTAGCCAATAACAAAATAGAACGAATACAAACCAACCAGAGAGTGGAATTATGAGCAAAGCTGAATACGAAAATGTCGCTAAATTAGACACTCAGAATCTGGAAGCACTAGTCAAACTGCAGAGAAGCAAATTTCGTGCTGAGGGCGACGTCACCTATTCGACCAGGATTGACCGTCTAAAGAGGCTCAAGGCCCTGATTATTGAAAATAAAACAGAGTTTGCAAAAACAACCAAACGCGAATTTGGTGGTGCACGGTCCTATGAGTTCAGTTTGTTCTCAGAGTTTGCGTCAAAGGTCGAAGCTATCGACTATTCAATGAAACATTTGAAAGAGTGGATGAAGCCTGAAAAACGAAAAACTAACAAACCGATGAATTTTTTGGGCGGAAACAGCCAGGTTAGGCATTTCCCCAAGGGCGTTGTTGGCATCATTTCTCCTTGGAACCTACCCTTTGGTTTGACTGTTGCGCCTCTGACAAGTGCGCTTGCTGCAGGTAACCGAGCGTTACTAAAGCCTTCAGAGTTCGTTCCTGAAACCGCGGCGTTGTTCGCCGACGTTGTCCCCAACTATTTCTCAGAAGATGAAGTCGCGGTCGTAACCGGTGGCGCAGAAATCAGTCAACGTTTTGCGGAATTGCCTTTTGACCATCTTCTGTTTACCGGTTCTACTAATATCGGCGCAAAAGTAATGCAATCAGCCTCAAAAAACTTGGTTCCCGTCACGCTAGAACTTGGCGGCAAGTCACCTGTCATTATTGGTCGTAGCGCTAAGCTTGATCTGGCCGGAACACGCCTGACATTCGGTAAGCTTTTGAATGGTGGTCAATTATGCTTGTCGCCAGACTACGTTGTCGTGCCAAATGAGCTAGAAGAGCCGCTCATTGCCCGGGTAGTTCATGAGACGCAGTCGATGTATCCAAACATCACTGAAAATGCGGATTACGCAGGTGTTATCAACGAAAGGCACTTTGCCAGGTTACAGAATTACATTGATGACGCAGTTGCCAAGGGGGCCAAGCTCACGATTGTTGGTGCTGACAAGACGCGTGCGTCTGAGGACAATCGCCGTATGCCATTACATATTTTACAAAACGTTAATGAAGATATGCTGGTTATGCACGAGGAAATATTTGGTCCTATTCTTCCAGTGATGACCTATTCTGATGTGGCTGAAGTTCCAAGTATGATTGAACCCCGCCGAAACCCTCTTGCCATGTATTACTTCGGCAAAGATAAGCATGAGCAGGAATATTTACTGAATAATGTACAAAGTGGTGGTGTTTGTATCAATGATATTACGCTTCACTATGTACAGGAGGACCTGCCATTTGGTGGTATTGGTGCCTCTGGCATGGGGTCCTATCACGGTCCCGAAGGGTTTAGAAGCATGAGCCACGCCCGCGCGATTTACAGTCAAACTATGATCGATGTCTTGCCTATTATTGGTGCGCGCCCGCCCTTTGGCGAAAAGTTCCGAAAGAATATAAGAAAAATTCTTGGCCCAATCTAAATGTAAGGCCAGAGTATTTTATCTAGGCTAAACGGTTGAGCTTGAACTTCAAAGACATGAAATTGACTTGGTGTTACGCACTCACGGCAGCCAATAAGTTGTGTGGCTGACGAATAATCACAGGTATTTCTAGACAGGAGAGGCAAATATGAGAACAGCACTGGAAGAGTTATCGTGATCATAAATCGACAATGGCTATTAGCCGAGCGACCTACTGGAATGGTTGGTCCGCACAATTTCAAGTACGCGGAAACCCCGATTCCTGAGCCGAAAAGTGGTGAGGTGCTGATAAAGAATCTTTTCTTATCATTTGATCCGGCCCAACGAAACTGGATGGTTGACCGTAAGGCTTATCTGCCGCCAGTGGCCATCGGAGAGCCCATGCGGGCAGGTTCTGTTGGTGAAGTAATAAATTCGCATCATGCGGATTTTCAAGTGGGCGATCTAGTGCAAACGACCGGCTATTGGCAAGATTATGTGGTTGCATCGCCCGGTGAAGGCCCAATGGGATTGGTTAAATTGCCAGCAGGAGTGTCGCCTGAAATGATGTTATCTGTGCTCGGTATAACCGGGCTTACGGCATATTTTGGATTGCTGGAGATTGGTCAGCCTAAAGCCGGTGAAACCGTTCTTATTTCTGGTGCTGCAGGTTCTACTGGCTCGTTTGTTGGTCAGATCGCAAAAATTAAGGGTTGCCGTGTCGTAGGTATTGCTGGCGGTCCAGATAAGTGTCGATGGTTAAAAGAGACTGCTGGCTTCGACGCCGTCATCGACTACAAGAATGAGGATGTTAATGCGCAAATTGCTCATCACTGCCCCGACAAGTGGGACGTATTCTTCGATAACGTAGGCGGCCCCATCCTCGAGGCAGCCCTAGATCACGTTAATCTGCGCTCTCGGGTTGTTTTATGTGGGAGTATCTCGGGTTATAACGCGACTGGACCTATACCTGGACCCTCAAATTTGGCGAACCTGACCATTAACCGAGCGCGCATGGAAGGATTCGTTATTTTGGATTACATGCCGCGAGCGATGGAAGCCATTCAAGATTTAATGGGCTGGATTTCAGGGGGCCAATTAATTTACCAAGTTGACTTACAGGAAGGCTTTGAAAATATCCCTACCACTTTACAGCGGCTTTATTCTGGGCAAAATCTTGGTAAGCAGCTACTCAAAATAGGCTCATAGAAATAACCATAAGGATTGCAATGACACACATAACACCCAAACAGCGCGAGGAAGTACCTGAGTTAGAACCGATGTTGCAAATGGTGGAGGCATCTATGGGCTTTCTGCCAACATCAATGATGACGATGGCGCATTGGCCAGAACTTACTCAAGCTTTTGGGGGCCTTGGCGCAACGGTTCTGCACAGTGGTGAACTAGACGCTGGGCTAAAGCAAATGATTGCATTCGCGGTGAGTAATGCAGCGGGTTGCCGTTATTGCCAAGCACATACGGCTAACTCAGCAGAAAAAAATAATGTCAGCGCAGAGAAAATAAAAGCGGTATTTGAGTTTGAGAAGAACGACTTATTTTCCGAACAGGAGAAAGCGGCGCTCAGAGTCGCGGTGCATGCGGGCATGGCACCTAATGCCGTGGAAGCTGAGCACATGACAGAATTGTCTAGATACTTTAGTGAGAAGCAGGCGATAGAAGTTGTGGCCGTCATTTCACTGTTCGGTTTTCTGAATCGCTGGAACGACACAATGGCAACCACCTTAGAAAGCGCTCCTAAGAGCTTTGCAGCGGACCAGCTTGCCTCGCACGGTTGGGTTACAGGCAAGCACGAATAAGGTATTGCCACGTTAAATCAGCATACTGGGTACTATGAGGCGATGACTACTTACAAACGACACAGATTCCCACCCGATATCGTCAGTTACGCCGTCTGGCGCTACTATCGCTTCAATCTTAGCTACCGGGATATCGAAGATCTACTCGCTGAACGGGGAATTATCGTCACTCGAGAATCAATCCGCCTCTAGTGTATAAAGTTCGGTGCCCTGTACGCTAGAAGACTCAAGCGAAAACATCGGGGCTATAGCGATACCTTCTACATCGATGAAGTCTTCATAAAGATAAACGGCAAGCAGCATTACCTGTAAAGAGCCGTGGATCAGGATGGTGATCTCGTTGATGTTTATCTAAAGGCCAAGCGGAATGGGGAATGGCAGTTGCTTGAGACCTGAGGGCGCGATTTTCCAAGCCTTGAAGAGATAACGTGTCAGAGCCTGTAAAACAGCTGCTAGTGTGTCAGTTAAAGCCCTCAGCGCCTCCCTAGCTGCTGGCACCTATTCGATACGACACTGAGGCTAATCCAAAAGCGTGCTGACAACGTAAATACAACTCGCGTCTAAATTAGTTTTTTAAACACACGTGCGCGCACTTGAGATGTTTATGAGAGATATAGTGGCTAGGTCGATGACCAAGTTTTTTAGATTAATCGCCGATACATTTTTTGCGAAAAGGTATGGTCATCGGGCAGTGGTGCTGGAAACAGTTGCCGGAGTCCCTGGCATGGTGGCGGGGATGTTATTGCACTTTGCGAGCCTACGGAAAATGAAGACTGGCTATGGTGCGGATATCAGGGAACTACTGGCCGAGGCAGAGAACGAAAGAATGCACCTGATGTTTTTTATCGAGATTGCCAAGCCTAATTGGTTCGAGCGGTGGTTAGTGCTGATTGCGCAATTTACTTTTAGCGTTTTTTATTCGGTGTTATACTTGGCGGACAGCCGCACCGCTCACAGAATGGTCGCCTATTTTGAAGAGGAAGCGGTGTACAGTTACACCGAATACTTGGACTTGGTGGAGAGAGGCGTTATGGAAAACGTGCCAGCCCCGCAGTTGGCCATCGACTACTACGGCATGAGTGCTAACGCCAAGTTGGTCGATCTCATAAAGCATGTGCGCGCCGATGAACAGCGGCACAGCGAGGTCAACCACCGCTATGCGGACGGCGGCTCGCAGGCTACGCAATTTGCAGTGAAAGACAACGCCGACAATTCGGTCGAAATGGCGGATCAGTAGAGCATACGATGTCTCGCGAGATAGCAGATGAGGAAAAGCGCGTAAAAAAATCATTGCAGTATTCTTGCAAAATCTCAACACCATTGAAAACACCTTTGGTGTTGTGTTTACGCAGGCGTAACGCGGCGGCGAACTCGAAAAAACATATAGCCCGCGAGAACTTGCGAGCCTAGTAATGACGGCCAACTTTTCTCTGCGCGTACAGAGCCGCCAACGGCTATCTCAGCAATCGATGCAACCCATTATCGACAATAGCCTGTACAGGCTCGGACTGGCCGCTTGGCCCTTATCTGTCCATTCACTAACGAAGCTTTTAAGGAAGCCTAATTATGCTGTCTGAAACCATGCCATACGACAAAAAATTTGCCACGGTAAACGGCAAGCAAATTGCCTATGTTGAGGAGGGCAGTGGAGACCCTATTGTGTTGCTGCACGGCAACCCCACCTCATCCTTTCTGTGGCGCAACGTTATACCTGAACTTGTCCAATCTGGCCGAGTCATCGTCCCCGATCTGATCGGTCAAGGTGATTCGGAAAAGCTTCCCGCCAGTGAAGGCCCCAGCCGCTACTCGTTGGAAGTGGCCTACAACTACGTAGATGGCCTGTTAGAAACCATTGGTGCCGATGAAAATGTCACCCTGGTTATTCACGACTGGGGGAGTGGCATTGGCTTTCTTTGGGCTATGCGTCACGCCGCCGCCGTCAAGGGTGTCGCCTACCTGGAGGGCATTGTTAAGCCGGTGAAGTGGGCAGACTGGCCCGAGGGCGCTGTTGGAATTTTCAAGGGCTTCCGCTCCGACAAGGGCGAGGACCTAATCCTCGAGCGCAATATGTTTATCGAGGCCGTACTACCCACCTCCGTGATTCGGGACCTTAGCGAGACGGAGATGGATGCCTATCGCGCGCCCCACCTTAACGCCGACGATCGCCAGCCGCTACTGAATTGGCCTCGACAAATACCCATCGAAGGCGAACCCGAAAATATTGTCGCACTGGCGAATGAATACGGTGCCTTTATGGCAGGGAGCGAACTACCCAAGCTATTCATCAACGCAGACCCGGGTTCAATTCTGGTTGGTCCGCAAAGGGAGTTTTGCCGCAGCTGGCCAAACCAGCAGGAGGTCACTGTGAAAGGTTTGCATTTTATTCAGGAAGACTCGCCGGTTGAAATTGGTCAAGCTGTAGCCACCTGGTTGACAAACATTTGATTAAATAAAAGTGAATTCAGCTCAAACACAAGGGTAAGGAATCCAATAATGTCAGACGTCCCTGTAAGTAAAGCATCGACCCCATTCTACCTCACCTTCCCCTCCGGCCCGACGTGACAGGCTTCGACTCCAACCCGACTGAGGCTATGGTTTCAACGGTGCCTGTCCACGAACCCTTCCAGACGCTCGAGGAGTGACCCCAATATCATTCTGACGATGCCTTTGGCGTATCTCATGCAGATCGAAATCGAGACGGTCGATGATGGCGTGGGGGTCGCGTCGCTGCCACTGTCTGATGCGGTGACCTTCGATGGGGTGGCGTTCGTTGCACTCGCTGTGAGGACACTCGCTGTGAGGACAGCCGCTGACATCGCAGCCGGCGCAGCGACGGTTGCTATGACGCCCACTGATCAGATGGCCTACACCACGGGGATCGACAGCAAGGTCACTTCGTAGACCCGGGGAATTCACTTGTCGGCGCGAGCCCACTTTTCCTGCCACACTCGTGCCTAGTGTCCTCACCTTTCTGACGGCGCAGCCGATAAGGACCCCAGTGCAGGGATGACCGGGATAGGTCTGCAACAAGCACGCTACGAGCGTGATTACGCCACAATCAATGACGCTAGAGTACCCTCTTGAGTCATGAAAGCGGGAGGATGCGGGTCAATGTTCTGCCGATAGTAACTTTATTTTTCTTGTACTTGAAAATAAGTTAACTTGTCAGTAGCTTTATTTCCATTGCAGTTCATAACGACTTAAAGGAGTTCGGTGGGTGGAACATGCGTATAAAATCTCAGGGATTCAATGCGGCGCCTGCAAAGAAAAAATTGAAACGGCCCTCAACGCTATAGAAGCGGTGGTCGATGCAAACGTTGCGTTATCCGACCACACGACCACCGTCAAGATGAACGCCCATGTCACGCTGGAGGCCCTGCAACAAGCGCTACTGGATGCTAATCTAAGCTACCGTATATATCTTCCTGGAAAGACTGGTGAGTACCACGAAAATACGGCCTCTAAGCCTGTCGTTAACGGGAACGGTATTTATTACTGTCCCATGCACTGCGAAGGCGAAAAGACCTATGCACAGCCTACCAGCTGCCTCATCTGCGGTATGGATTTGCTGGAGCAGCCAAGCCTGTTGCCCAGTGCCCTGTACACCTGCCCTATGCACCCAGAGGTTATTGAAGGCAAACCCGGTGACTGCCGCATTTGCGGCATGGACTTAGTAGCCAGAGAACCCGATGAAGGGGCGGAGCAAAAAGCGTACAGGGATCTGCTGCAAAAGATGAAGCTAGCCGCAGCCTGTTCATTGCCGGTATTTATTATCGCCATGGGCGAGATGATCCCGGGTAACCCCCTGCCCAGTTTGATGAGCCAAAACTATTGGAACTGGCTGCAATTTCTGCTTACCCTACCGGTGGTCTTTTATGCCGGCAACATGTTTTTTCAGCGTGCCTGGCAATCCATCATCAGTATGAATCTGAATATGTTTACCCTGATCGGCATCGGTACCGGTGTAGCCTTTGCCTTCAGTGTTTTTGGGCTATTGTATCCAAGCGTTTTCCCTGAAGAATTTAAAACCGAAGCGGGCAGCGTACACCTCTACTTTGAAGCCACTACAGTTATCCTAACGCTGGCGTTACTGGGCCAACTACTCGAGGCCAGAGCCCATAGCCAGACGAGCGGCGCGATTAAGGCCCTGCTGAATCTGACTCCCTCTGAGACCACGCTGGTAGAAAATGATATCGATCGAGTGATCTCCATCCACGACGTGGTCGCCGGGAATCGATTGCGGGTAAAACCCGGCGACAAAATACCGGTCGATGGAAAAATCACGGAGGGCGGCAGTAGCGTGGATGAGTCTATGATTACTGGCGAGCCGATACCGGTCGATAAAGCAGTGGGCGACACCGTCACTTCCGGCACCATCAATGGCTCCAGATCCTTTGTTATGTTGGCGGAAAAGGTTGGCGCCGATACCCTGCTCTCCCAAATTATACAGATGGTCAACGACGCCAGTCGCTCGCGCGCACCGATTCAAAAACTGGCGGACAGCATCGCCAAGTATTTTGTTCCCGTGGTGATCGGGATTTCTCTTATCACATTTATCGTCTGGGCCCTCTATGGTCCAGAGCCTGCTCTGGTGTATGGCTTTGTGAATGCCATTGCAGTGTTGATTATTTCCTGCCCCTGCGCCCTGGGTCTAGCCACACCGATGTCGGTGATGGTAGGGGTGGGCAAAGGCGCGCAGTCAGGGATTCTCATTAAAAATGCGGAAGCCTTGGAAACTCTGCAAAAAATCGACGTTCTAATCACGGACAAGACCGGCACGATTACTGAGGGTAGACCCTCGGTAAATCTAGTCTATTCGCAACACGAAGGCGAGGAAGATACCCTGCTGGGAATGGCGGCCTCCCTCAGTCGACACAGCGAGCACCCACTGTCAGAGGCGATAGTGCAATGTGCAAAAAATCAGCAGGCGAACCTACCTGAAGCCAATCACTTTGAGGCTCTTCCGGGCAAAGGTATTCTCGGCCTGATCGACAATCACCAGGTCGCTCTGGGAAACGCTGGATTGCTTGAACAACTGGCAATCAGCATCGAATCGGGACTGAAATACAAAGTCGAACAGCAACAGAGATTGGGACACACCGTCTCCTATATTGCCGTGGATGGATCGTGTAAAGGGTTTATCGCCATCTCTGATGCCATTAAGGCGAGTAGCCATCAGGTCATTGCTGCGCTAATGAGTCAGGGCATCGAGGTCATCATGATGACTGGCGACAATGCCAATACTGCAGCAGCGGTGGCCAACGAACTGGGACTCAGTAACTTCGAGGCCGAGTGCCTGCCCGAAAACAAACTTAATAGAGTGAAAGACTTACAATCCGAGGGCAAAATCGTCGCCATGACCGGCGACGGTATCAATGATTCCCCCGCACTGGCGCAGGCCAACATTGGCATCGCTATGGGCACCGGCACCGATGTAGCGATGGAGAGTGCCGAAATCACCTTGGTTAGCGGTGATCTATCGGGCATTCTCAAAGCGGTACAACTCAGTCATGCAGTAATGACTAACATCCGGCAGAATTTGTTCTTTGCCTTTATTTATAACGCACTGGGAGTCCCTATAGCGGCCGGGATATTATTTCCAACCTTTGGCGTTTTACTGTCCCCGATGACTGCGGCAGTAGCGATGAGTTTAAGCTCGGTATCCGTAATCAGTAACTCATTACGCCTGCGCAAACTAAAACTCGCGTAAACTACACGCGCGGCCTAATGTTTGTCGGGTAATATTTTGATAAAAGTATACGGTTCCAAAATCTCCTATTTCACAAATCTTATCTCCGTTATCGCGGCATTAGATATCAAGTGATCGCACCATCCCAAAACAGCAGAAAAATTGTTTTTGACACTGGCGCGTTGCAAATGCCCGTAGTTGAAATGAGTGATGGTCGCTGGATGTCGGATACAACGCCGATGATACAATTTCTTGAATCCGAACTGACTGGGCCGAATGTAATACTTGATCACCCGTTGCAAAATTTTATTAGCTTGTTGATTGAAGATTATGCTGACGAGTGGTTATGGTAAGAATGAAAACAGGTTTAATGTCGTTATTCAGGGGCAAGTGTATACCCAGTTGCCAGTTGCCTGTTTCGCGCTACAGAGTCTGGTGTCTAGAGCGATTACGGGTGGCGTTTTCACGGTTGAACACGGAAAACCGGGCTATCACTGTGGAATCTTGCTGGCCTCAGTCCTCGAACACTTCACATCCGTCCATTGCTGAACTGGCGAACGCAGAAAACCGATCCAGACTTTTTTAGTGGCATCCTAGCTGGTCGAAATGACGAGTGAACGAGAAATACAGTGACGCCTCCCGAGAAGAGAGTCAGTTGAGAGTTCGCACGATGGCTGATCTACCTCAGCCGAATATACGTAAACACAACATGTCTACTATTAACGATGTTGTTGCAGAATTGACGCCCGTCTTGAAAGAGTTAGTGGCCTACCTAGCTGTTTCATCGCAGTCAGAGGCATTTGATTTCTTCAGCCACGTTCAACGATGCCTTGGTCAAGTAACCAATGAGGAGGCGTTATTGGAGGTGTTCATTATGATGTCCATGATGGCTTTCCAAAATTTTAGGTTAGATCCGATGGCAAGCATGCTGGCGGACCAAATACTGGCCCACGCCGAACAGGTGTCCCACACATTTTCAGCTGACAGCAGCAGCGTTAACTGATACGGGGGCGGCACTTAACCCTCGCTGGACCACGGGCAAGCGTGTCGCCCTGATATCTGTGACCAACCCAGGTTCAGTTTTTTTGATCATAAGAGTCCTGTAATTACCCTGCATCACGTATAAGAAGACCGGCCCTCTCAGGCGGCCCGAGGCCTTGTTTAAGTTGCGTTTTTCACTACATAAGCCTGCATCGTAGCCATCCGCTTCTTGTATGATCCGCGAAGCACCTGTCGACGGGTAGCTTACAGCTTCGAGTGTTCGCAGGCATATCTTATCGAGGTTAATGATATTTGCGGCGGCTTTTTACCGACCTGTAAATCCTCTCGATCCTTTGTCGGTTTTAGAGCCCCTATTATATTAGGGTGCTATCGGACTACTTAATGACGACGGCCAGCGCGAGTGCTGCGCGGTTGGGTGTTTTGTTCCAGCGCTGGGCTAACAGCTAGCCTGGCGAGAAACGCTATGACTACAGTAGCTCCGACGGGGCAATCGCTATGTTATCTTGGGCATAAAAGTCGGCACTCTGCGCTTGCTGCCACCACTCTTTCCACGTCTCGCTAGTGCCAGAATCGCGCAGCAGATCTTTGTCTTGTAAAGGCGGCAATAAGCTACCGCTTGGCATCAGCTGGCCATACGGTGTTCGACGCTTTAGCATTTGTGGCATAAGCTTTGCTGGATCATCCAGACCCATACTTCCCACGAGTTCAAAGAAACTCTCCAGTGTATTGCGGTGGAAATTTTTGACCCGTTCACTTTTCTCTTGCACGTTTATTGCCTTGCTCCTCGCAGGGTCTTGCGTGGCGATACCGGTGGGACACATATTCGTATTACAGTGCCGCGACTGAATGCATCCCAACGCCATCATCATGGTTCGCGCTGCATTAACGCTATCTGCGCCCACTGCAATTTTCGATAGCAGGTCAAAGCTAGAGGCCGTTTTCCCGGCTGCGATAATTTTTATCCGGTCTCTTAGCCCAGCACCCACAAGGGCATTATGAACAACAAAAACGCTCTCTAGGCACATCATTCCAAGGCGGTTGGTAAACTCAACCGGTGCTGCACCGGTGCCACCTTCGGCGCCATCCACAGTGATGAAGTCCGGTGTTATGCCAGATTCCAGCATAGCCTTACAGATATTGAGAAACTCCACAGGGTTACCAATGCAGAGCTTAAAGCCAATAGGTTTTCCGCCACTTAATTGCCGCAGCGTGGTGATAAACTGAAGCAATTGCATCGGGGTGGTGCACTCGGGGTTAACCGCCGGCGAATTGCAATCTCGATCGGTAGCGACATGGCGAATGGCGGCGATTTCTGCGGTAACTTTAGCCGCGGGTAATACCCCCCCATGGCCGGGCTTGGCCCCCTGCGATAATTTAATTTCAATCATCTTGATCTGTGGCTTCTGCGCCATCACTGAAAAACTATCGGCGCAAAAATTACCTTCAATGTCGCGGCAACCAAATAGCCCCGTACCAATTTGCCACACAACATCACCACCGTGCTTAAGGTGATACGGACTAGCACCGCCTTCCCCCGTATTGTGGAAACAACCGGCCTTCAGTGCGCCCAAGTTGAGTGCTTCGATAGCATTTGCGCTCAGAGAACCGAAACTCATGGCAGAAATATTAAGGTAGGAGGCCTCATAAGGCCGCGTGCAGTCGGGACCGCCGATGGTAACCTTTTTAGCACTGTCCAAAACGGTTCTGGGGTGCAGGGAGTGCCACAGGCTCAGGTAGTTATCTTCCAATAGATCTCTTTGGGTGCCAAAAGCGATGGTGTCCCGAACATTTTTTGCCCGTTGATAAACCAGCGAGCGCTGTTCACGGTTGAATGGGCGTTCCTCTAAGTCATTGGCAACAAAATATTGCTGAATTTCCACGCGATAAGATTCGAGAAAATAGCGGAGATACGCCACCACAGGATACAGGCGATTGAGGGTGTGTTTACTGGCAAAAATATCGTGAAAGCCGATCACCGTATACGCCAAGCTTGCAATAAGAATCAGGCTGGAAAAGACACCCCCTACCGACACAAAATAGCTCAATGCCAGTACATTGCCTACACTGGCGACACACCAGTAAAACTTTTGCATGATCGTCATCAGGGGGTCTCTTCTCGGTCCAAATGGGGGTAATAGTGCACAATATTAAACGCTATGAAAGAAAAACTGGCAATAGTAAACACAGATATGAAGAGACGTTGGACGAATCAACTGTCTGTAGATTGGGTAGCCATGTATTCTGACTGAGACGCGATCGGCAGCTACCAAAATGAAAATTTTGAATTCCTATCTCAACAGGCAGGCTCCAATAGCTACGCTGCAGGCCATTTCCTTGAGGCGGAAGGGGACGTGCTGCTCGCCTACTTAAACTTCAAATACCTGCAGCCCCTCGGTGACGGGCATGAATCTGCGCCCCGCACCTTCAACGTGAGAAACGGTATTCTGGAACCGTTGTCAGCCGCTAGGGGAGCGAAGTGCAGATATTCTTTAATCATCCGTTTTAGCTGCCTGGCGCCGCATCGCTACCCGGGCGGAATACCATAATGTGCTGCCAAGGTAGGTTGTCATGAACCTCGTCGAGGACTAATCCGACGGCGGCCATCTCTCGTGTGGCCTGAACTACACTCATCTTATGCAGTCGCTTAATCGGCACAGCGCGGTCTTCTTCGCGATACTCCACCAGCACAATTCTTCCGTCCTCGGATAGCGCATCCACGATGTGCTCCATGACTTCGCGCGGGCCTGAAAATTCATGGTAGGCATCAACCATGAGCACTAGATCAACTGCATTTGCCGGAAGCATTGGGTCGGTTTCGGTAGCCAGAATCAGTTCCACATTGGCAATATTATCCGCGCGCGCTCTTTCCTCAATGATTCCAAGCATCTCAGGTTGTATGTCAACGGCCAATACAACGCCTGTCGGGCCTACCATTGTAGCCATGGGCAGCGCGAAGTAACCGGTGCCGGCACCAATATCGGCGACGGTTTCGCCGACGCGCAGCGCCAGCAGCTCTATAAGCAGATCCGTTCGCTCCTTCTGTTCTCTCTCAGGCCTTTCCAGCCAGTTTGCGCCACGGTGGCCCATCACATGGGCGATTTCCCTACCCATATAGACTTTTCCTGTCCCATCGCGACTAGGAGGATTATAGCTGTAGTATTCGCCATATGCTCCCGGAGCGCCAATCGCTGGGGCGTTGAACAGTGTGACAGCAAGCGCAGCAGCAAGGACACCGAGCCTGACCATGGAGTGGATAGTCACATTAGCAACATCGAACAATGCGGCCACCTCGTCAAGGGTAAGTCTCATGGCTTTACTCCGCTTTTACTGGTTTCGATAAACTTTGCTAGAGACTTTGTATTCTCTATGCTTATATGCTCTTTACGATCTTGAACCCGGTTTGGATTCAATCCACAGCCATATCTTCAATGTACCGGATTTCCTGCCAGCCCACTCAGTCACAACCGATTCACTGGGTGGCACCTGTCGAGGTGGTGTTAGGATTGAAACTGACATACGACGACGTCTGTTTTTTTAATCTAGCTTATTTTCTGCGGATATTTTTTTATGGTTAAGCCTTATTCTTTAAAGCATCGTGCCCCACAACCCCCCACACCGTCCGCTGAAGAATTTCGTATTTGTCGCGCCAAGGTTGACGGGGATTTACAGCTGGGGTTTATTCGCGAAGGCATTGGAGGCTATCCACTACTGTTGATACACGGCTACCCCGAATCCAAACGGATTTGGTGGCGTAATATCCAGCCGTTAGTAGAGGCTGGTTTCGAGGTGATAGTACCTGATTTGCGGGGCTATGGTGATTCCGATCTTTGCGCGGATGACCACTACGATTTAGTGTATTACTCTAAGGATTTATACGCTTTGGTTCACGATGTATTAGGCCATCCGGCTTGCGGCGTCATCGCCGGCGATGTGGGTGGTGCAGTGAGTTGTGATCTGGCCAATCGCTTCCCGGGCTTCGTAGACAAGCTCATCTTCTTTAATAGTATTCCACCCATGATATGGGATCAGCCGGACTGGTATGCGGACAGAGAGATGCCGCTGGATCCTCTAGATAATCATCCCACAGGAGAATACCGTTTTCGCCAGGGGCGAGACTGGAAAGAGCTGCTAGAAGAGCTTGACACCCCGACGCGTCGCCGTCGTTATGTGCGCGATTTCTACGAGCATCGGCTATGGGCTTCACCGTTTAGCTTTACTGATTCAGATTACGATTTTATGACCGAACCTTTTGCTGATGCAGAGCGATTGGCCGCGAGCTGGGCACCCTATCAGCAAGTTTTTGGCCGCGCGATGGAAGAAATACCTATGGTATTGCAGGCAGTCGATGTGCCGACTATGATTTTATATGGGCCCGATGACGAGGTTGTGCCGAAAGATTTCACCAAGCGCTGTGAAATTGCTTTTACCGACCGAGTTGGTCCTTTAATGCTGCCCGATTGCGGTCACTTTTTACAATGGGAGAGGGCCGATATTTTAAACTCGCTCGCAATACTATTTTTTGCCAGCCAGCAGTCCAAATAACTCACCTTGACAAGTTTTTTCATACCCTTGCTACTGAGGCAAGACACCAAGCCACGACTTTGACTCAATTTTTTCCAATCCCCGTTTGGCGTGACGGGTCATTGTGTTCGGCCGCTCTGTGGGATTACAGAATAACACCATAGCCAACCGGAGCGATTAGAATGCGATTTCCAGAAAAAGAGCCAATATACAATTTGTCGCCCAGTCTGACGGCAGACGTAGCAGCACCAAAAAACTGACCGTCATTAATGATTAACGAACGTTGACTGTAGTTCGTAGTGTCAAGCTCAATAATTTCAAAGGGCGACGGGCAATTATCGGTTCCACCGGTCATGCACTGAATCATGCTAAAAAAATGAAAGTCGTGAGAAGCGATCAGTAATCTATTTTTCCGACTAACATCCCAGTTAGTGTTGTCTGCACTCGTAATATCTAGATCCGCCAAAACAGTTTGGCTATTTGTGTCGACCACTCTGACTTTGTTCTCGCCATACAAATTCACAAATATATGCGAGCCGTTGGCCGTCGCAACAACACCGTTAGGCATAACGCCTTGAGTATTAGCCACTGGCTCAAGCCCTGTGGCTAAGCTCCAGCGCAATACGTGACCCGTATCGCGGCCAAGAAAATAATCGACCATTGCCAGGCCAGTATTTTGATTGGACATCATGCGACTGACAATGAACCCATCATTCACAGCCGCAACATCGTTATACACGCTGTCATCCGTAGACTGCACACAGCCCCGCCACACCAAAGACCAAACAGCCTCTTTGTTTCTAACCAACTGAAAAAATTCAATGCGCTCATGCTCTGCATGGTTTACCACTAACAGCTGCCAACGACTATCTGATCTTTGCGCTAAATCGAAGCCATGAGGTGAGAATCGTTCTGGCTCGGGGCAGCTCGGATCGCCCCAAACCGCAGTTCTTGCGTGCGACGGACTGTGCCTGTCTGCGGAATATAGTACCGTCCGTTTATTGTCGCTAATAGAAAGCATCGATAGTTGCCCCTCCTCGTCACCCATTTGCCCATATTCGCTGACCAATAGACCGCTTTTATCGGGTAACACGGCTAAGTCTTCTGGTGACTGAAAGCCGCAGATGGGCGTTAACCCTTCGAATGGCTGGCAAAGATCGATGGATGAAGATTGATCTGAATGACAACCCGATAAAACAGCGCAGGTCGACATAACCGCTAACACTATCGAAGGGTTTATCGCGGATTTAGTCTTTTTTAAATGAATCACCTTTTCGCTCCTCGATGGCAAGGATCACTCGCCTCAGCCTCTGCCTGTCAAATCACCTAAATTTCTTCAATTTGGGAATAAGCACCGGTGTGTTCTTCCTGTAGGCGATGTAAGCCGGGTCCACCCCCCAACGGCGATTAGATTTTTTCTCGAGCAAGGGGATGCCGCTAATGCGCACCAGCAACAGATAAACAAACACGGGTGATATCAGTGTTAGATACTGCCAACTATCCAATACGGGAAGCGCCAGTAACGCCACACCTGACCAAAGCATGATCTCACCAAAATAGTTGGGGTGGCGAGAAAGGGACCACAAGCCCGCAGTAATAAAGGCATCGCTACCGTGTGCCTGCCTAAACTGACGTTTCTGCCTGTCGGCGATGACTTCTATACCAAAGCCAGATAGCCAAAGTGCAATGGCTACGCCATCAACAATGTTCAACTGCACAGACCTACCACTACTCAGCGCCGCCAGCGCCGCTCCAGCTGTCACCGTGACCCAAAGTCCCTGCAGCATCCATGTGCGAAAAAAGAGGAGCGCCGAAGGTTTGATCTTATCAAAGCGGGAGTCACTGCCATCCTGTGCAATGCGAATAAAAAGAAAGCTACCAAGCCGAGCCGCCCAAATAAGAATGAACAGTGCAATCAACATTTGTCGCAAGTCAACCTCGCCACTGCCTAGCAGAACGAGGACAACTACACTGATATAGGTCAGGCTGCCGATCAAATCGTAGTAACGCTCTGTCTGGCACAGGAAAGCCGGTATAAAACTGAGACCTTGAATGGCGAAAATACCCAACACTGCCCAGGACATGATGGGCAGCGTATACAGCATCAAGCCGCCCCAGCTTCCGGACACTGTAATCACTAGGGCAAAAATGGCGATGACAAACAATACTTTCATTGATCACTTATCCGCGACGGTTTCAATCGTCATAGTGTACTCAACTGATGGCCGGGAGTGCGCACGAAATAATTATTCCCCCACTCCTTGGATGCTTCAGGCATTCCCTCTGCGCAGAAGAGCCTGTCCCTCCTAAAGAGAACGCTCGTCGCCGCTGAGGTCAAATTCGGGCCATGGACAATCCTACCTGCGGGCGAATGCCCCGGGATTTGTCTCGGGTGGCAATCCAGCTGTCTTCCGCGACTTTGCTACGTAAGCCGTCCACTGCCCACTGCTCTGCACTACGGCTCACGCCGGCGAAAGCATCCACGACATTGCGATTGGTATATTTGCCAAAACCAAAGCCAATCTGCAGGGAGCCGTCTCTGGCCGCGGCCATGCCACAGACTTTTTCTGCCCAGGCAGGGTCACTTTGGCCAACGGTAGCAAAGGTTTCTACTACTTGATGGGTAAACTGTTCATCCGCCGCCAGCAGCGGACCTGTTGAGCCGGGCATCGCGATACTCCAGGACATCAGACGGGGTCAACGATGCCTACTGCAACCTTAAAGTGCTCGTTCATACCTGACAATACCGTGCAATCAATTATAGCTGCTGCGGCCAACTCCGCAGACCAGCTTACCTGCCTACAGCTATCCGCAGTCCTCCAGGAATCAGGCCAGCAAGCCCAATGCTCACAGCGAGAGCATCAAGGCAATATTGTCAGGGTATAACCACGGCGAGGCTGCTTTACACTGTCACTTACACGCTGGCGCCCGTGAACTGCGATGCCTTCAAAATACGACGTTAGCCACCCTGTCTGTTAATCTGTTCCCTCGCTACTAACGTATATAATGGCTGACCTGTAACCGCGTAGAGTAAGCCAATGGTAGATGTTGCCCTGTTCCCGATTCCCGACTCCGTAAATTTCCCCGGGGTCCCCTGCTCTTTGCATGTGTTCGAACCTCGCTATCGCCAGATGGTGCGCCACTGTATCGATCAGAGCTTACTGATGGGTGTTTGTCATACCGAAAAAGTACTGCACCGCAAAGACCGTGAACAAACGGTCGAGGAAGCGCTCAACAGTAATCAGACCACCTATAAACCCCAAGGCATCTTTTCCGCCGGTCCTGTGGAACTGCTGGAGGAACTGGCCGATGGACGGATGCTGATTCAGGTAGATAACGCGATACGCCTTAAGTTGGGAGAGGAAAAACAGACGCTGCCGTTTGGCATATGGGCCTGCGAGGAACTTTTGGACGAGGCTCTCGACGAAACTGGCGAACTGGCATTGCAACAAAGCCAATCGAAAATCTTACAGCGACTGCTGGCAATCACCCACGGCCATGAAGACGCTCAGGACATGCTCAATAGCGCCCACTGGCAAGCGATGCCGTCGCAGACGTTCAGCTTTGCCATCGCTGGACTGCTGGGAATGCCACCGGAGACTTCGCAGGCACTACTGGAAATGACCAGCGCACAAGTGCGCCTAGATACGGTACTGGAGATGATCAACACCATGGGGACGGCACTCAGCTAGCCAACAGCGTCAGTCCTCCGCCGGAGCAGCTTCGCTGGCCAGATGAGCTCGCAAACTCTCTATCCGTCTACGATTGGCCCCCATATCGCTAATTCCGAGCCGAGAAGACGACCGCACTTGGATATCACCGGCCTGTTGCTTAAATGACAACTGTACGTCGTCACGAAACTGCATCAGCGGGGTTTTGACGACAGCCTGTACAAAATCGGCTGTTTCCGCTGTAATTGTCCAATCGTCCTGTTGGGCCAGCCATCGCTTTAACGCTTGCCACTGGTCAACTGTGGCCTGCAGGGGTGCAATAGCGCTTCCACCGATGCCACTGTCGCTGTTGACACAGTTGGGTAGCATCCCGCAGGGAGGTAATACCGCATTGGCGCCGGGTTGTTCCGGCGCGCTAGTGCAACCGAACAATATAATCGTTAACAAGGGGATACAAAGGTGCTGTTTTTTCATCATATTACCTTAACCCTTTCCTGTGCAAAGTGATATTAGGAGTTTCAATTATGTGCAGATTATCGTTCCGATTTAGTGTACAAAAAATACTGCTCGTAGCCATACTGCTTATGCCGTTTCCGGCCGCCGCCGAGCTTGACTTAGCAACGTGGGACGCACTGCTCAAAGAGGCGGTAATCGACGGCAACGTGGACTATACCCAGTGGCAGCACAACCCCCGCTTTGATGCACTGGTGGACCAGATTGGTACTGTAGATACGAGCGCAATGACTCGCCAACAAAAACTGGTCTTCTACATTAATGCCTACAACATTCTTGCGGCCCGCGGCATACTCGATGGCAGCTCGCCTAGCACGCTGCTGGGTCGCCATGTGTATTTCAAACGTGACAAATACCTTGTGGCTGGAAATCGCATCACCCTGCATGAACTGGAGCACGATCTGATCCGTGCGCTGCAGGAACCGCGCATTCACTTCGCAATTGTGTGCGCAAGCAAGTCTTGTCCGATTCTGCAATCTGAGGCCTACACTCTGCAGCGCCTAGATCAGCAGCTTACCGTTGCCGCAATGGGCTTCATCAACAGCGCACAACACAACCAGTTCAACCCAGCCAACCGGCGCGCGCAACTCTCCAGTATCTTCAAATGGTTTGAGGAAGATTTTGTGGCTGCCAGTGGCTCACTACAGGCATATTTGGCGTCTATGGTCGACGACAAGGACGTAGCAGATCTTCTGGAGCAAGACGCGTTCAACATCAGCTACCGCAGGTACGACTGGCGCCTGAACGGTACACGTTAGACCAGAGTCAAAACAAGCGGCGCTGGTGGAGTTCGCTGACAGCATGGGATGCTAATAGAATGCCTTATTGTCATGCTGATCGTAATAAGCGACTAGAAAAATTCTTTCGCTGCTGTTTAAATCCTTATCTGGCGTGGACGCTGCGTCCACAATTTTTTTATGCTCTAGCGTTATTGGATAAATACACTATGACCAAGCGCAGTAGCCCTCTCGACAGATTTGCACGTGATCTAACCGTCGGAACACTCACCTGGATAGGACTGCGCACAGAAAGACGTGGCGAAATGCTCTTGGCTGAACGCGCAAGAGCGATAGTGAACCAAGGACTAGAGGGCGATCACAGAATGAGCAAGACCCCCGGCTCCGCAAGGCAGGTTACGCTTATATCAGAAGAGTTCATTCAGCAGATTACACACTTCACCGGAATCGCTAGCATCGATCCGGCACTGCTGCGCCGTAATCTTGTAGTCCGCGGCATCAACCTTAACGCGCTGCGACACCAGCGCTTCCAGATTGGCGAGGCTATTTTCGAGGCTACCGCTTTATGCCATCCGTGCTCACGCATGGAAACTGCGCTTGGTAAAGGCACCGTAGCCGCGATGATTGGCCATGGCGGTCTTTGTGCACGCGTTCTCAGCACGGGTTACATCAGTCTGGGTGATCGTCTTGCCGTCAGGCAAGACGGTCAGAACTTGGATCTCTTCTAGAGCATAGCTAGACGCGCGTTAACCGTTACTAACGCGTTAAGCCGCCTCAATCTTTATCGCGCGCCCTGCCCGCGCACCCAGCGTGGCCGTATAGCAATGGCATATTCGGTAACGACCTGCTTGCGCATACCGGCAGCAATCGGCCCGTTCGGGTCAACTAAATAACGATTGATGATGCGTTCCGTCATCCGTTCACCGTCTGCAAGATCGAGCGACGCAAGTCCTTGGCCACGCAACAGTTTAAAGCGCTGGCCCTTGAGCGCGATCTCAAACGCGCAGCGCGGGTTTGCCGCCAGATTACGGCGAAGCAACGTGCGATGTTGCGTGATACACCAAAAAACACCGTCTTCGTAAAGGGACCATAATGTGGAAATGAGCGGAAAGCCATTTGGAGACTGCGATGCCAGCCGCACAGGGCTGGCAAGGTCGCTCAATAATGTCGTGATTTCACTTTCAGCAAGAGAGCGAACTCGACGCATAGCGGGATTACTGTCGGTCATATCCTAGCTTAACAAATATGCACCGTATAAAAAATCTAAATACGCGGAAGTGAACACATTGTCTGCGCGGGTGCAGTCCGACACGGTCTGACAAATAAACCCTCCGCAAACGGGTTAATTCAGCCCTTAGTGTGCAGGCCACTGCAACCTTCATGGATAGCCGAGCTACCCTGGCCTGTGGCCAACAGGGCTTTGATGTCGCCAACGAGGCGATGGCCGACACAGCAGAGCGCACTGCATAGCGCATAATATCCGATGATAATCGAAAAAATTCATCTCCCTTCGCCCCAGAATTCCATTTTTTCCCTGCTCAATGCTCAGTAACGGCGCAGGCTTAACCTGAAGTATAATAGGCGTTTGAGGAAACAACCGCGTAACGCGGAAATTCATAATGGGGTCTTCAGATGAGATATTTTTCCATCGCACTGTTGTTATTGTGTTTTATGCCGGCTGTGTATTCGGACGATTCCGGTGCGCCGCCGATAGTCTATGCGGACCTTATTATTCACGGCGGCCCCATCATCAGTATGGATCCAGCGCTGCCAAAGCTGGAAGCGGTGGCCGTAGCAAATGGCAGGATACTCGCCACGGGGCAGCGGCAGCAGATCGAGGCGCTACGAGGAATTTCAACCCGGGATCTGGACCTAGACGGCAACACCCTCGTGCCGGGGTTTATTGACGGCCACAGCCATTTTTCTATGGCGGTTAGTGCTGCCACTTGGGCCAACCTCTCGGGCGCACCGGTGGGCGCTGTTTCGAATATCGCTGATGTCGTTGCCGAACTGCAGGCGCAGTCCAAGCTTAATGGCACTGCCCCCGGTGAGTGGCTGGTGGGTTATGGCTACGATGCAGATACGCTCACAAATGGTCGCCAAATGACCCGGTACGACCTCGATGTGGCATTCCCAGACATTCCTGTGATCGCAATTCACGTGTCTTTTCATGGCGCAGTGCTGAACAGTCGAGCGCTTGCCGCTATTGGCTATGACGAAACGACTCTGACACCCGAAGGTGGCATTATCGTGCGCAAAGAAGGGACTAATGAGCCTTTGGGCCTAGTGATGGAAACTGCTTGGTTCCCCGCCGCACGGTCGCTACCTAAACCGGAAGGGGCAGCACGGTTAGAAAACCTAAGACTGGCCCAAGCCTTTTATGCGAAGAGCGGAGTCACCACAGCACAGGATGGTGCCACTAGCCTAAAAGATTTTAACTTTTACAAGGAAGCCGCATCGCGAGGAGAACTCTACCTCGACCTCGTTGCAGTGGGAAGCTTTGACAGCATCCCTGGCTTTGTTGCCGAAAAAGCACAGTATCAGGATTACAATGGCCGCTTGAAGCTTGGTGGCATCAAGATTCTGGCGGACGGCTCGCCGCAAGGAAAGACTGCCTATTTCACCCAACCTTATTTGACAGGGGGGCCAGGAGGCGAGGAAGACTGGCGTGGAGAACCCATGATGCAACAGGCCGACATGGATAGCCTCGTGCAGGCCGTATACGGTGCCGGCATGCGAGGCTTCATCCACGCCAATGCAGATGCAGCCGTCGATATGGTACTGAGCGCACATGCGAAGCACGTGAAATTGGCAGGCTCCGATCCGCGTACCGTGATCATTCACTCACAGTTTATTCGTCCAGACCAGTTAGCGGCCTATGCCCGCTATGGCATGGTGCCTTCGTTTTTCAGTAATCACGCATTCTTTTGGGGTGATGTGCATGTGGAGAACTTGGGCGAAGAACGCGCCTATTACCTGAGCCCAATGAAATCGGCCGCTGACCTGGGCCTTCATTTCACCAATCATAATGATTATATTGTGACGCCCATGGATCAGCTCTTCACTGTTTGGTCGGCGGTTAACCGCGTATCACGCACCGGCAAAATCATCGGCCCAGAACAACGCATCAGCCCAGAACAGGCTCTAAAAGCCATTACGTTGGACGGTGCCTGGCAGTACGGTGAAGAGAGCAGTAAGGGATCAATTTCACCCGGCAAACTGGCAGACCTCGTAGTGCTCAGCGGCAATCCACTCACGGTGGACCCAATGTTGATCAAGGATATTCAGGTGCTTGCCACCTACAAAGAGGGGCAACAAATTTACCCCGCGGATAATCAGTCGCCAGCACTCTTTGATTGATCGGCGAATGACTAAAAACTTAATATTTCTAAAATACGCTGTGGACCTTGGCAGGGTAAATTTGGAATGAGGGCACACATTATGCATATTATTTTTAAGAAAAAAGCGGCAAGACGGTTGGGCCTATTTGTCGCCACGATTGTCCTGAGTCTGGGTGTATCAGCAGCGGATACCGTCGACAGTTACATAGAGGAATTCCCCAACCAGCAACAGGCTCGCATGATGACTGCGTGGCTAAAAACTAATCTGCCAGGGACCTTTATCTTCAGTGGCCTGGTGGATCCCAACAACACCACCGTGGTGACGCCGCAAGCAACGGTCGACTACGGCTCAAACTGGTTCAGCGTATCTAACGGGCCGGCCATCATTCGCACCCCGTCTTATAGCCGCTTTTTCTCGGTGTCTATATTTGATATGAAACACAATATTCCTGCGGTAATCGTTAACCCGCAGCTACCGATCATTATCATGCGTCCGGGGCAGATTATCCCGCAGGGTGATTTTACCGTGGTTGAGATCGAAACAGATCAGGGGCTGGCCTTCACCCGCATGGTGGTGGTCAATAACATGGACGAGGTACGCGAACTCAGCCGGGCTATTACTATGACAGGCGGCAACGGCACTATGAACCGCGTCATCCACACTTTTTCTCCGGCAGTGGAGAACGCAGCTTTGGCTGAAATTCAGCGTACTGGCATCCCAATGAATCCGGATATTGCATTTGGCAAAAAATCCGGCGATGTTGATCCTTTAGTACTCGCGCGCGCGGTCAACCTAGGACAGCTGGGAACACCACCAGATTCTGTGCGCTACAGTGTCAGGTTCACCGACGATGCCGGCGCGCCATTGAACGGCGAAGACAGCTACACACTGACAGTGCCGGCCAATATTGTGCACGATGAAGGTTATTATTCGATCACACTTTACGGCACGGAAGACAAAGCTTTGATGCCCAACCCTCAGAAGCGCTATGACCGCACTACCTTTTCCTCTACCCCCAATACCGATGGCACATACACCCTCGAATTGAACCCGTCGGGCGCAGGCTCCAACGGTATTCCTACTGGCGAGGCCTTCTATGCTGTATTGCGCGCCTACGTCCCTGTCGGAGGCGCAGATCTAACAATGCAAGTGACTCGCGTGGCCCAATGATGGTTATAAACCAGCTATATTGATTAAATAGTACATCTGAACGCACGCCAATCCGTTGCTCGACAGGGTTTATTCAATCAAACGTTATCGCCAATTCCTATGCTATCCGTTATCAACTTGCCTGAGCTATCAGACTCACACTGCCCAGACATAAATACAGCAAGCGACGGCCTACCGTTGTTATTAGGCGACGGGGACGAAGCCTGTAATTGACATAGTTCTGTGATTCGATAATGATAAACCCTAAGCGATCAACTGGATGTATAGGCCATCTATCAACAGGAGAAAGAGTATGTCAGAAACATCGGCACGCACCACAGAAGGGCGCGGCAAGCTCTATAGCAGCATTTTGGATACTATCGGCGATACACCGGTTGTGCAGGTTAAAAAGTCAGTCCCGCCTAATGTACGGCTTTATGTCAAAACTGAATTTTTTAATCCAGCAGGATCAGTGAAAGATCGCTTGGCCATAAGCATCATCGAAGAGGCAGAGCGCAGTGGTGACCTTAAGCCCGGCCAAACCGTCGTTGAGGCAACCAGTGGTAATACAGGCATTGGATTAGCGATGGTCTGTGCAGCTAAAGGTTATCCATTTGTTGCAACGATGCCGACTAGCGTCTCGGTTGAACGGCGCAAACTAATGCGCTTTTTTGGCGCTAAAGTGATTCTGACACCTAAAGCAGACAAAGCCATGGGCTGCTATATAAAAGCAGTAGAGCTAGCAGACGCTAATGGTTGGTTTTTGGCGCGCCAGTTTGAAACTGATGCGAATGCCAAGATTCACGAGAACACCACAGCACGAGAAATTTTGGCAGACTTCGCCGGTGATCGATTAGATTACTGGGTAACAGGGTACGGTACGGGTGGGACATTTTCTGGGGTTGCCAAGGTCCTAAGGCGCGAGCGACCAGAAACCAAGATTATCCTCAGCGAACCCATTAATGCGCAACTACTGCAAAGTGGCGAGGCGCAAGAACGTAACGCCATCGGTGCGCCCGCAAGCAGTCATCCTGCCTTTCAGCCACATTTGATTCAGGGCTGGACGCCAGATTTTATTCCCGCCGTTTTACAAAAGTCAGTTGACGCCAAGCGCTTTGATGAGTTGGCGCCTGTCGATGGGCAAGAAGGCATCAACGCGTCGAAACTGCTGGCTCAAAAAGAAGGCATTTTTACCGGAATATCTGGCGGCTGTACCTTTGCGGTGGCACTTAAAATAGCGGAGTCCGCAGCGCCGGGCACAGTCATCCTGTGCATGTTACCCGATACGGGTGAACGCTATCTTTCTTCAGCGCTGTTCGAGGGTGTAGGCGAGGCGATGAACGAAGAGGAGGTGGCGCTGTCAGCGTCTACACCCGGATTCCAGTTAATCGACGAATAACATAATGCTTGTCCTTCGCCCAGAGCCAACTCAGCACTACTGCTTGCTCTGGGCTGTGGACCACAGGGTCGGGTAGCAAAAACGGGAGACTATGCGGTTTAACCTGCAGTAAATTTGTCTGTATCGCTTGTTTTCTATACAAATGTCACTAGACAATATATTGTTTTGGTCGCGATACAAAAACCATACTTGGAGA